>PYLN01000001.1_pt1 | contig 54640 bp, 67 predicted proteins | sample 1675811 | NCBI WGS metagenome assembly PYLN01 (sample SAMN08732055, study PRJNA438928) | Freshwater metagenome, whole genome shotgun sequencing project. | isolation source: meromictic lake | place: Russia: Kandalaksha Bay | collected 2014-09
AGTGACGTCAAGAACCCGGCACATCGTCCTGACAGCAAAGACATTCTTGTGTTCATTGATAAAGCTATAAATCAATGATTTTACCTTGAGAACACGGCGAGTGCTTTTTTTTAATATCTCTCGTTCTTCCGTTACTATCTTCAATTCCCGCTCAAGCTTACGGAGCTTTTCAGTCTCAGAATCCTTCGGGTTACCTGTCCCGGGAAAAGCGCTGTCCTTCTCGGTCAGGTACTTGCTCCGCCACCGGTAAAGAACGTATGGATTGATCCCGAGATCATCGGCGACTTCCTTCGCAGTCCTGTCGCCCTTGAGGGTCAGCTCGACGGCATCCATTTTAAACTGCTTGTCGTACTGACGACGGGGTGTTTGCTGTGCCATAATTCATATCTCCTGTTTTTGAGGAATATATGGCTTCTTTGAGTGTCCATAATAATGTAGCACCTCCATCACGCCAGTGAGGTTGAGTTGGTGTAATGGGGGACACCAACTCTCAGAGAGACGGCTTCACGGCCGTTTCTCTGTTTCACCACATTCACGACCGAAAATCTTCAAACACAAGCCGTTATGAAAACCAGAAACTTCAGACGCGATAAAGGCAACAGAATCTTCCGGGAAGCAGTTCTGGCGAGGGCAATAACCTCTCTGCTCAGGAAGGCAAAAAGGAAAGAGTTTTGTGAACGGGAATGCTACTGAGCTTTGTTTTTTAAAGCGGATGGCGTATACTGATTATAGAAGAAGGGATGCGTACATGAGACTTTATTATGTTGTTTTATTTTAAACCATTAAACCAATAATACCATGGACAACGCACCGGGAGGCAACACAAATGCTTTTTCTGAATCGGTGAAAAGCCTTTCAGAAACTGTCGGAAAAGTCGGCCAGCAGCAGATGGAAATCATGACCTCTGTGATGAAGACTGGAATAGAAATGGTTGAGCCGATCACGAAAACATCTCTTGATCTTGCAGGCAACCTGCTGCAATCGGTAAACCAGGCGCTTCAGGGCGTTTCGTCAGCTATGGCGCCGAAAAAACAGGTATAGGTCTCTCTTGACCGGCAAGAAAAAAGGCCCCGCATGTTTTGCTGCATGCGGGGCCTTTTCTGTTTTCCGTGTCGGAGGTGTTTACTTCTTCTCCGGCACTTCCCTTTCGTCTTTGACTGCGTAGTTGATCAGGTAGTCATAGAGCCTGATAAGGCGTGACTGCTGTGAAGTCTGATCAATCCAGTGGCCAATCATACCGATTGTTCTGGCAAGGACGAAGAAGCCGTTGAGTGACTGTTCCGGGAAGTCGAGGTCAACCAGGATACAGCCGATGGTTCCATCGACATTGAGAATCAGGTTGTCCTTTTTGGCGGTGGTCACTTTCTCAACTTCAAGTGCGTATTCCAGGCAAGGCATATGCAATGTGGTCTGGTTCTGGACATAATCAACCAGATACTTCACACGCTTGTCGGGGTTCTTGAGGCTCTTGACCCTGTGTCCAATTCCGGGAACCGGACCGACATTCTGCTTCATCCATGTAAGGAAGCCGGGGATGTCATTCGGGAACTCTTTGACGCCATGGGCAAAGTACTTTCCGGCGTTGGTGACGGCGCCGCCGAAACGGGGCCCGATCATGGTCATACCGGCTGAAACCGCCTGAGGCATGTCAATTCCTGCGCATGCACCAAGGATGGCGCCGAATGCACCGGAAACAGCAGGACCGTGATCCGCGGAAATCATGACGATACGCTTGATGATTTCAGACTCTTCGCGTGAAGGAAGCTTCTTGTTCCACAGAAGTGCAAGAACATCTTCAATGCCGTAGCCTTTCTCGCAGAGCTCAGAGGCTGCATAACCGACATAACGGGGCTCTTCGCCACGGTCATCGGAAATGGTGGTGCGGATAAGAGGCTCAACAATCACATCGCCCTGCTTCATGATCTCCTGAACCTTGGGAGGCAGTTCTGGAAGGATGGCCTCGTCAACCATAGGCTCGGGCTTGATGGATCCCTCAGCAAGAAGCTCATCATAGACCTGCTTGATTGCCTTGGAAAGTCCGCCGAATGTATCAGGGACGAGAGCACCAGCTTCGCGGAGTGCATTTATTTTTGAACGGGCTGATCCAAGGCCTTTTTTGCCTTCCTTGGCACCGGCATGTCCGAACTTCATTCCCTGGGGAAGAACTTCCTGACATGTTCCACCGATTGCGGCAATAAGACGGATGCGGCGTTTCTCGGCTCCAAGCCACTCAGCAGCCTCCTCTTCAAGGGTGCCGCCAACTTCACCGACCAGGACAACCGCTTTGGTTTCAGGGTCTTTCTCAAACATTTCAAGGTAGGTGACGAAATCAGTTCCCGGGTAGGAATCGCCTCCGATGGCCACAGCTGAAGTCACACCGTTGCCGTTCTGTGCACAAAGCCACATGGTCTCGTTGGAGAGGCCGCCGGACTTGGTAAGAACGCCAAAAGAACCTGCACGGTAGAGGTTGCAGAGCTTGAGGTTTTTGAACTCGCCTCCGATGACGCCGAGACGGCACTCCCCTGCACTCATGATGCCGATTGAAGAAGGGCCGTTGAACATCTTGCCTTTCTTGATGGCCATGGCGCGAAGTTTCTTCGCATCTTTTTCCGGCACACCCTCGGTGATCATGGAGACCAGCTTGATGTTTTCGGACTCGAGGCATTCAACCGCTGACTGTGCAGCACGGGAAGCACCAAGATAGATCAGAGCGGTATTGATCTGGGGATTTTCCTGAAGCGCCTCCTTGAGGGATGCGTATACGGAAATGTTGTTGAGTTCACCGCCGCGGTAAATTTCTTTCTGCTGACCTGATTCAGGGGGGTAGACAAATGCCTGTACGCTGAGGGAGCGGTTGACGAGAAAGTCGAACTGGGCCATCCTCTTTGCGGCATTAACACCGGCAACACCGCCGATGATGACAACATTTGTGTCTTTATTTGCAAGTATGCTCACGATTCGTTCCGTTTAATGAAGTTAAAAGTTTCTGTATCTGGTATGCCTGGCGATACTTCGGCCTTATGCTTTGAGAGCAAGGTCAACAATATCGGTCATCGGCATGGTGCGATCGTAGACATGAATGTCGAACCCTTCGTCTGCGAGCTTTTTGATAGCCGCAAGACCCTGGTTCTCATTCGGTCCACCACGCCTTACCCAGATCTTCACTCCCTCAAGGTAGCCGCTTGCCTTGCTTGCACGGAATCCGTTGATGATGCCGCTGAAGGTCGCCTTCACATCGGTGAAGTTTGCAATGGCACCACCTACAATGATATGCTTGATGTTGGGGAGCTGGCAGATGGTTTCTGTAAGTGCTTCAACAGCCCAGTCGGAAGGATCACCGGAATATTCGGCATAATTTGCGATTGTGCCGCCACGGGCAACAACTGCATCTGAATAGAATACGGAAGCACCACCGCCTGCAGTCAGCAGGGCAATTTCGCCACCGGGAACTTCAACAAACTTGACTGAACCCTTGATGCGCGCATCGATTTCCATGATCTGCTGCTCGGCTTCAGTAAACGGCCGGCCGATTTCCGAGACAGGCTTGAAATCCCAGTCTGCATGGCGGAAACGGGCATCCCAGTCAACATTCATGACGGCGTCAAGCGCAGCAAAACGCATATCACTGTTTCTGATGACCAGCGGATTGATTTCAATTGACTGGGCATCTTCATTGTCAAAGCAGAGAATCAGACGAGAGGCGATTTTGGCAACCCGTTCGGCCACCTCGCCTTCAAATCCCGCACTTGAAGCAATTTTGGTAAGGTCCTCAATGGTCGGGGTAACATCGAGAGGAATCTGAAGCCTTTTGACTGTATCCCAATTATCTTCAATATCAATGCCGCCTTTATTTGATACAAGAAGCTCTGCACCGTCGCGGTTGCCGGCAATGGAGACATAATACTCAGCATCATGCTCAAGCATTTCAGCTACAATCACCTGGCGGATTTCGGCAGTACCGATCTGACGGCCAAGCATCTCTTTTGCTGCCTCATACGCCTCTTCAAGATTCAGGTCAATTTTGACAAGACCAAGCTTGAAACGACCACCAATGGCTTCATGAGCCTTAACGACAAGTTTTGAATCTCTAAGCCATTTATTAGCTTCTCCGAGCTGCAAAAGGCGTTCGGGATCCATGATGACAACATAGTTAGGCACGGGAATGCCCCACTTGTTGAACAGTTTCATGGCAGGCCCTTCAAGTATCTTAGCCATTCTATCGGTATTTTGTGTGTTAATGGGTATGAATGCAACAAAATGCGAAAGATTGAAAGTTAACTATATTTTTTTTGCTTCCAATAGCATACAGTTCGTTAATTCAAGGAAAACTCTCAAAAATTGACTTATGGGTGATTTTACCTTCTGGTGGCAGCATCTCCCCTCGCAGATGAACCCTGTCATACTCTCCTTCGGTAGTTTTGCACTCCGCTGGTATGGCACCATGTACATCATTGCCTTTGCTGTTGTCTATCTCCTTGCCCGTTATCGGCTCAGGTCGGAATCACTCCCGTTTTCCAGGCCCTTCATCGGCGACGCCCTTACCTGGGTGATGCTCGGAGTCATTCTGGGCGGCCGTCTCGGCTATCTCCTCTTTTACGGACTCGGTGCCTTGATTGCCGATCCCCTCGGAACCCTTCTGCCCTGGTCGACTGCTTCAGGAGGCTGCGCTTTTTCGGGAATCAGCGGGATGTCGTACCATGGAGGCTCATAGGCGTTGCCGTAGCCCTCTTTGCATTTACGAAAGCGCGCAAAACCGGCTTTCTGGAAACCGTTGATCTCTTTATCCCCGCCGTGCCGCTCGGCTATACCTTTGGAAGGTGGGCAACTTCATCAACGGAGAACTCTACGGAAGGGTAACCGATGCTGCCATCGGCATGTATTTCCCAATGGCCGGAACCCATCAGCTCCGCCATCCCTCACAGCTCTATGAAGCTTTTTTTGAGGGCATTGTCCTCTTTGTGATACTCTGGTTGCTGCGACGCCGCTCACCCTTTCCCGGATTCCTCTCAGCAGTCTATCTCTTCGGGTATGGATTGGTCCGCTTCTTCATCGAGTTTTTCCGTGAACCCGACGCCATATCGGTTTTGTTGCCTTCAGCCTCTCCATGGGTCAGCTGCTCTGCCTGGCTATGATGCTTGCAGGCGTTTCTCTCTTTTTTTTCACATCATCATCCGCAAAAAAAGTCAGGACGAGGTGAGCAGTAGCTCTTCCCCGCTTCCGAAACACTTTTTCCTGATAAGAAGCATGATGGTGACCGAACTCAGCGTAGTGGCTCCCACAAGCATCAGCATCACAACAATCTGGTAACGGATTGCTGTCATGGGGTCGATTCCGGCAAGAATCTGCCCCGACATCATCCCGGGAATGAACACAAGCCCAACTCCCATCATGGCGTTGATGGATGGAATCATGCCGGCACGGACGGCATTTCTGAAGATTTCAGCGCTAGCTTCACGATAGCCGGCACCCAGAGAGAGCTGCATTTCAATCTGGTCGCGCTGTTGGCGAAGATCCTGAAAAACCGTTCAAGTGAAATGGCAAGTGCGACATGGAGTTACCGATTACCATCCCGCCGGCGGGCAGGAAGTACCGGGGTTCCCACCATGGTGAAGAGCCGATGATGAGCCCGGAAACAAACATTGCTGTTGCAAAGTAGCTGACAAGCATTGTCAGGAATGTGGGCAAAAGATACGAGACCTGTTTCTCCGCAACACGGCCCTTGATGATGAAGATTGCCGAGACCACCATCACCAGAAAAACTCCAACCACAAGCAGTGCCTTGTCTGACTGCAGAATGTAGGTCAGGACGAATCCCATGAGAAAAAGCTGGGCGAAAGTCCGCAGGGTACCGATGGCAATATCGCGGTTAAGTCCGAGATGAAAGACAAAAGAGCTGACCTGTGCCAGAAGGATGAAAAGCAGACCGAGCAGCAGCTGCCAGTTTGATATATCAATGATCTGGTTCATCTCTCTTCTCTATGGAGTGTTCGTTCATGAAGCCGGTAGATTGCAGCTCGGGGCAGTTTTGGAGCATAGTCGCTGTGGGTGACGGTAATGAGCGTCTTGCCTTCATCAATGTTCAGGCGTTCAATGATGGAAAAGACCATTCCGGCACTTTCCGGGTCGAGGGCTGAAGTGGGTTCATCAAGCAGGAGGATGTCGGGGTTGAGGAGAATAGCCCTCATGATTGCAAGTCGCTGCATCTGTCCGATGGAGAGCTTCATGGCCGATTGTGACAGCGAAACCGACTCAAGGTAAAAGTTGCGGAGCATCAACTCCAGAGACTCATCTGAGGGTGCCGTTTTAGCCTTATTGACGGCAAAGGAAAAGGGCAGAAGCAGGTTTTCCCTGACTGAGGCATCCGTCATTTTCGGGATCTGAGCCACAAAGCTGATGGAGCTTCTCAGCACTGAGGGGGCAATGAGGGTTATCTCTCTTCCCCGATAACGGATAATGCCGGTTCGAGGCTGCTGCAGACGGGAGATAAGGCGAAGAAGTGTTGACTTCCCCATACCCGAAGGCCCTTTCACCAGAAGGAACTCCCCCTCTTCCACTCTCAGGTTCAGGTGGCTGAAAATCTCTCCGCCCCCGGCCTCATATGAGAAGGAGAGATCCTGGATTTCAAGAATCGGTTCTGTCACGGCAGCAGCTCTTGATGTTCTTGATTGAGGGCAAGTGTGGCGTATATTCAGAGGTCAAATCAGCATAATATAGTTCCTTTACCAATTTCACCCTCCAATACTTTGCAGAATATGGCTCAAGTAAGAATTGCTACAGCGGCCGACATTGATGCATGCGCATCACTTCTGGAAGTGCTCTTTGGGCAGGAGCGGAATTTACGCCACAGCATGAAATCCAGGCCCGTTCACTCAAACTGATACTGGAGCAGCCTGAAACAGGACGGATTCTGGTTTGTGAGGAGAACGGCAGAATTCTTGGAATGGTTCTGCTGCTCTTTACCATAAGCACCGCTCTTGGCGGACGGGTTGCCCTGCTTGAAGACATGGTGGTTCTGCCGGAAAGCCGTCGCAAGGGAATAGGCGCAATGCTTATTCAGCAGGCCCTTCTTGACGCAGAATCTGCCGGCTGCCTTCGCGTGACGCTTCTGACTGATCATGACAATACTGCCGGTCATGAGTTCTACAGGAACGCCGGTTTCCGCCACTCACCGATGGTTGTGTTCCGCAAACAGCTGAAAGCCGGAGAATAGAGAGCCCCTTCAGATGCTTTTCATGGCAAGGGACTGGCTGCGGGCTATGGCAGCGGCATTTCTGGCCGGATAAATGCTGACAGCAAGCGAAAGAAGGATTGCCGCACAGGCAACAGCAAGAAAATCGCCCATCTCCATACTGACCGGATATGCCTCTATGATAAAGGCGCTTTTGGATGGCAGCCGGACCAGGCCGAACAGCTCCTGCATTCGGCATATCACCCAGCAAGGCCCACTCCGCCAGCTGTTCCGGCAAGACCTGTCAAGCCTCCCTGCATCATGAATATCCCCATCAGCCCCCGGAACCCATACCGAGGCAGCGTAGCGAGAAAAGGTCGCGCTTCTTGTCAATGGCAGTCATGGCAAGTGAACCGGTCAGGCTCAGGGAAGCCACAAGCACAATCAGCATCAACACTGCAAAACTGACCCATTTTTCAAGTTCCATGACAGAAAATATGTCACGGTACTTTTCCGCCAGAGTCCTGAACCGGGTACCTTCGGGCTGCTGATTGAGTGATTGCCACTCAGTGAGCCTCGCTGCAAGCTCCTTTTCCGAAACACCCTTGCGGGGCCTGATATCGATACCTGAATACTCGCTCCGGCCAAGGAGCAGAACCTCTCTTGCAAGAGCGTTTGAGGAAAGCACGAAGCGGTCGTCAAAAAGTTTCTGAAGAGTAAATGTGGAGGAGACACTGACCTCTGCAATGCGCAGTGCCGAGAGAATATATGGCTGCGAAAGGGATGCAAGCGAAATCCTTATCAACTCCGGACTAAAAAGGTTCACGACACTGTTCTGGTACAAGCCGGTCCGGTATGCAAGAAACTCCCCTGCCGAAATTGAGGCCGGAGTTGAAAACAGCGGTGTCTGGCGTCCAGTAACCCTCATCAGCCGCTGCTCTGCCAACGGGCTGAGACCTTTCAGGGTAACGAGCTCATTCTTTCCTTTTCCTGCCAGGACGGCCTCCCCTTCAAGATAGGGTTCAGCTGAGGCCACGCCCTCAATTCGGCGAAGGGACTCAAGCAGCTCACTGTTGACCATGAAACCGGGAGAATCTTCAGAAATCATCTGCACCGGGCTGTCGAGTGTCAGAAAAAGGTCGGAAGCGAGCTTCTGGAAGCCGTTGAGAACGCTCATGACAACAAGAAGCGTGCAGACGCCAATAACGATACCGGCAAAACTGATTGCAGAAATTGCATTGATGATGCGGAACCGTTTTGGGGCAAAACTGAACCGTCGAGCAATCCAGAGAGATGGTCTGTCAAAGAATTCCAGCATAATCAGGCAGAAAGAGCAGTTCCGGGTTTCAGGGCAGCGGCCACCCGTGCAGGAATAAACGCAAAGATGAGTGTCAAAAACATAACAGAAACCGACACGATGGCGTAATCAGCCGGATTGAGCGAAAGTGGAACATGAGTGATGAAATAGCTTTTTTCAGGAAGCGTTATGAACTGAAAGTGCAGCTCCAGAACAGTCAGTATTACCGCCAGCAGATTGCCGGCTGTAATACCGGCCAAAGCAATGAGAAAAGCCTGTACCATAAAGATATTGCTGATTCTTCCGGGAACCATGCCAACGGCGCTGAGGAGCCCTATCTCTCTTGTTTTTTCTATGACAAGAACGAGAAGCGTGGCAATGATGTTGAAAACCGCCACAATGGTAATGGTGAGAATGAGGAGAGGGGTTATGTTTTTCTGTAGTTTCAGCCACTCGAACATGTTCTGATAGCGTTCAAAAACAGTGTATCCATAGAAAGGGTAACCAAGTCCGGCAGCAACCTGCTGTGCTGTTGTGGAAACAGTCTGAAGATTTCGGGTATTGGCATCAAAGCCGGTGATCAGTCCCGGCGCATACCGGGCCTGCAATGCCGCAAGATCGGTCAGAATAAGAAAATCATCAAATCCCTCCTGCAGCCCCGTATCATACACACCTTTTATAGTGCCGAGCTCAATATCAAGCGAAGAGAGCATGGAAACAACGCTTCCCCCCCTTCCTGGCCGCCCCTCCCGCACTCTCTTTATCAATGCCGACAAGCATGACGGTATCGCCTGTTTTCAAACCAAGATTTTCTGCAAGCGTCCTGCCCAGATAGAGCCCCAAATGATCAGCAGCCCCCCTCCCTCAAGTTCAGGGTGAAGATAGCGGTCAAGAAACACTTTCCCTGCCTCCGGTGTGACACCTTTCACCATCACCGGCTGACTCTTTGCAGGGCCACTCTTTTCTCCGCCACTGCTCATAAGGATACAGCCTTTTTCAAGAAAAGGGGACGCATCGGTAATGTCGGGATGGGAGAGAATTCCGGCAATCTGGCTCCGGCGCTCCATAAAGAGCCGTTCATCTGAATAACGGAACTGCATATGGGAATTGAAACTGATCAGTTTCTGCTCAATGCTTCCAGCAAAACCATTCACCACCGAGAGGGTAAGAATGAGTGCCGCGGTGCCCAGTGCAATGCCGGCAACAGCAATCATGACAATGAAGGTTGGCCGTGAGAGTGACCGCTGCATGAAGCAAACCTGCCGGCTATGAAGAATTCAGGCTTCATTGCAATGGCGAAAGCTTGGTGCCAAGTTCGTGGAATGCAACAACATTGTTTCTTCCTTTTGCCTTGGCCTCATAAAGCGCACGGTCGGCATTGTTGATAAGGGTATACCAGTCCGGTGCGTCATCAGGAAAAGTTGCAATACCGATGCTCACTGTCAGCTCTCCGGTAGGCTGATCATCCTCATGAGGAAATGGTTCGGCACTGATGATTTTGCGCAGCCTGTCGGAAATTTCCCTTGCTGTATGGGTATCGGTATTTGGAAAAAGAATGGCAAATTCCTCACCGCCAAATCGGGAGGGAATGTCGGAACTGCGGCTCTGTTTGCGGATGATCCCGGCCAGTATTTCAAGAACCCTGTCGCCGGCAATATGACCATTTGCATCATTGTACCTCTTGAAATGGTCTATATCAATCATGGCAATGGTAACGCTTGTGCGGAAGCGCTTGGCCCGCTCAACATCAATGATAAGATGCTCCTTGAAGTGGCGGTAATTGAACAGACCTGTTTTTTCATCGGTAATGAAAATCTCGTCAAGCTTCTTGTTCTTTGCCTCAATGTCTCCACAGAAGCTCATGATTGACTGCGTTATCTGCGTTATGTCGGGCGAATGCATTGTTTCATTCAGCTCCTTTTTCATCTCTTCGGCCGTGTCGTGAATACTTTCAGGGATGTCCCTGTTGACCCGCTTCAGGCGCTGCGCAAGTTGAGCCAAAGGAATAAGGGTCAGCCGGTAGTTATAATGCAGCAGCCAGCCGGCTCCTATATTGAGACTGAGCAGCAGCCCGAGAATGATGAAAAGAAATATCTGATTGAAAAAAACCAGCTGTTCAGCCGCAGAACGGGACTCAGCCCTGACCTCATCAATGGCAGTCTGCATCTGGAGTGAAAGCAGTTCGCTATTGTCGTTGGATGGAATCGGAAACAGCTCATCCTGCCGCGGACATGCATCGCCAATTTCAACAGCAAGCCTGTCATGCATGAATTGAAGCACCTCTTTTTCCCTTGCCTTCTCGGGGCCGCTCTTTCCGCGAGACTTTTCACCAAAATCAATAACCTTGTCCCTGAAATCAACAAGATTGAAATAGGTCTGTTGCTGTTTTTCCACTCTATCAAGAAAACGCCCCTGAAAGACGATAAAACCCGCGGTTCCGGCTATGACAAGCAGTATCCCGATTGTGCCGGTCATAATGATGACAAGAAGCGGAGATATTTTTTTTGCTGGTGAGCAGATGCTTCATACCGGGAGTTCAGTTCAGGATTATGGTTCGGGACTGCTCAGAAAGGGGAACAAAACCGCTGCGGGCAAAGACGCTCTGCCTCTATCGGTGAGCCATGCGCCAAACCCTGCGGCAAGACCGTCACCGGGATAATATACATAGTAAAGGGTGGTAACAAGAGGGTAGCTTCCGTTCATGATCTGTTCGGGGTCTGGAAAAACACCCTTTCCTTGTTTTAAAATCGGAATGAGCTTCACTCTACCCTCAGCTTCATCCGGGAGTGCTGACTCAACATATTCCGATCGGAGGACAAGTGTGGCCATCTGCCGCCCTGATGACACAAGCCGCACCTGTTCAGCCAACGCCTCGCCCGCAAAAGGACGCAGCCCTTGAAAAATCGATGATACCTCAGTAACAGTCATTGCGCTTACAGGGTTTCTGATGCCGACCAGCACAACAAGTGCGTCGTAGGCAACCGGCTCTATGCGCAGAACTGCAAGGGAGTCCTGCTGTGGTTTCCGGCTGATCAGCGCTGCCTGGCCGCGACGCAACTGAACGCTCCCCTCCGCAGGAACAGCCTGAATGACGGCATCTGGATAATAGCGGGAAAAAACTTCTCCCTGTATTCTAGCTGCATGGATACCGGCCCCGTCGGCAATAAGTGTGAGCTTTCCGCTTATTGGTGTTTCAGGGTCTTCTCCCCTTCTGCACGAAGAGAGCGCGGCAATCAGAAACAGGGATATGAAAAACGGTTTCAAAAGAAGGTTATGCATAGTCATTCTTTTTGCCTGTCTCCTGCAACCGGACGGGCAGTTCAAAGCCTTGATAAGATACAGAGAAAAGAGATGTTGCATAACATTTCCATGAAGCCAGACAGACGAAAAAAAAGAAACGGGAGGTTTGAATATGGAAGGAAAAAGGGTTATATATTCGCCTTGTTGGATAAATATTCACTGCTGATTCAAAAACAATGACCGCATCCAAACCAATGGACAGCGCAGCTCCGACTGTTTCCGTCATCGGAGCATCCGGCTATTCGGGCGCAGAGCTGACACGCCTTCTGCAACGCCATCAGGGCGTGAAGCTGCAGCATCTGTATGCCTTTTCTCAGGCCGGCAAACGGGCAGACGATCTGTACCCCGCAACAGGTTGCCCAATGACCTACCTTCCCTATGAAGGCGGGACCCAGAGCGACATCTATTTTCTTGCCCTTCCCCATGGAGAGGCACACTCCCTTGTGCCTGCGCTTGCCGCAGCCGGCAAAAAGGTGATTGACCTTTCGGGTGACTTCAGGCTGAAAAGCACTCAGGAGCATGAAGCGTTCTACGGATCAAAAAAAGCCCGCAGAAGCCGTAATGACATATGCGATGCCCGAGCTTTTCAAGGAGGAGATTGCCTCAGCCACGACAGTGAGCAACCCGGGATGCTACGCTACAAGCATCATTCTCGCTCTTGCCCCGCTCTTTAAAGGCGCAGGGGGAATGCCGAAAGTCAACTCCGTGGCATGTACTGCAATTTCCGGACTCTCAGGAGCCGGGCGGAGCTCCAAAACCGAACTTTCTTTTGCTGAGATGAGTGAAAATGTGCGCGCCTACAAGGTTGGCAAACACCAGCACACACCTGAAATCATGCAGGCTCTCGGCACCTCGTCCACTGATCCCTCATTTGCATTCACCTTTACGCCAATGATCGGCTCACTGGTTCGGGGCATCTACAGCACGCTCACGCTTTCGCTCGACTCCCCCGCAGAAGCTCAAGCAATAAGAGCCAGGTATGCAGAGTTCTATCAGGACGCGCCCTTTGTGCGTGTGCGCAATGAGATGACTGAAGTCCGCCATGTGGCCCATACCAACTTCTGTGATATCCATATTCCCGATTCCGGGCGCAGCAGCTCACTGGTTGTCATTTCTGCCATAGACAACCTTCTGAAAGGAGCCGCCGGACAGGCTGTGCAGAACATGAACATTATGCTTGGCCTTGATGAACGGACCGGGCTTCTCTGAATAAACAATCTTACCGCCTACTCAATTGAAGAAACGAGAGAAAGCGCTTGAAGTCATACGCAGCCACAGCCAGGAAACCCGGTGGCCCGAAGGGGTAACCCCTATGGCCCCTGAAGTGGACGGTAGCCATGGTTTCTGGCCCAAGGGGTTTTCTGCGGCCTCAGTGCCGGCGGGCATCAAATACAGCGGCCGGACCGACCTGATGATTCTTCTTGCTGACAATGAATGCGCTGCAGCGGGTGTATTCACAACCAACCTCTGCTGTGCGGCTCCGGTGCATGTATCAAAGAAGCATCTTGCGGAATCACCTGCTGCCATGCGAGCCATTGTGTGCAACAGCGGGAACGCCAATGCCGCTACCGGCGAACAGGGAATGCGGGACGCAATCAGCATGGCTCAGTCAACTGCCCGGGCATTCGGCATACCTGCAGAGTCAATACTTGTCTCCTCAACCGGAGTCATAGGCCAACGACTCCCTATGGACAAAGTAACTGCTGGAATCGAAACACTGGCTTCAACCAAAAGCACCCGCTCCGGCACTCTGGCGGCAGAGGCAATCATGACAACCGACACCTTCCCGAAATTCTTTTTCGTTGATGTTGCTTTGTCTGGCGGAACTGTCAGGATAAGCGGCATAGCAAAAGGATCGGGGATGATTTGCCCCAACATGGCCACAATGCTGGCCTTTATGGCAACAGACGCTTCAATTGAACCGTACTGCTTCAGGAAGCACTGCAGCAGCCAACAGCCACAGCTTCAACGCCATTACCGTTGACGGCGATACCAGCACCAACGACATGGCGGTGATTCTTGCAGGGGGAACAGGGCCGCAGGTGAGGGAAGGCAGTAACGACGAACTTCTTTTCAAAGAAGCGCTCGGAGCGTTGATGGAGTTTCTTGCCCGCCTTATAGTTATTGACGGCGAAGGTGCCACCAAACTGGTCGCCATCACGGTACAAGGTGCCCAAAACGACCATGAAGCAGCCCTTGCAGCGCGAACAATTGCCCAGTCAAGTCTGGTAAAAACCGCCCTGCATGGAGAAGATGCCAACTGGGGGCGCATTATTGCGGCAGCTGGCCGTTCAGGCGCCCGCTTCCATGAAGAGGATCTTGAACTCTTCTTCAATGAAACTCCAGTTCTCCGCCAAAATCTCAATGCGGATTTTTCTGAAGAAGAAGCCGCAGAGATACTTGCAGAGCCATCATATGCGATTACCCTGAAGCTGGGTTCAGGAAAGGGCAAAGCCACAGTCTGGACATGCGACTTGAGCAAAGAGTATATTGAAATCAACGGCAGCTACAGAAGCTGACCTTTTCCAAAACGACCCATCAGTATTGAAAAGTAATGGACCATCAAGCATGTAATGACACGACACCGGCAAGGAAGGCCCCACAGGCCGCAATAGGCCAGGTTCTCATAGAGGCTCTGCCCTATATCCGGAAGTTTGAGGGCAAGACCTTTGTCATTAAATACGGCGGCTCTGCAATGAAGGATGAGTGCCTGAAAAACTCGTTCGCGCAGAATGTGACTCTTCTTCGTAAAGTCGGCATCAATGTTGTGCTTGTGCATGGCGGAGGCGACGCCATTACGAAGACTGCTGAAAAAATGGGGATCAAGTCTACATTCGTGCACGGCAAGCGCGTTACCGACAGCGACATGATTACTATTGTCCAGATGACCCTTGCAGGCAAGGTCAATCAGGACATCGTCCGCCTCATCAGTGAGCATGGCGGCAAGGCTGTCGGCGTCTCCGGACTTGATGCCGACACCATTCAGGCAGTCCCCTGCCATAATGCCGAAACGCTCGGACTTGTGGGTGAAGTTGCCGCTATCAACACCGCATACATTGATCTGCTCTGCAACGCAGGCTTATTCCTGTTATTGCCCGATAGGGTTTGACGATGAAGGCCATGTTTACAACATCAACGCCGATGATGCAGCAAGCAGCATCGCTATTGCGCTTAAAGCCGAAAAGCTCATTTATGTAAGCGATGTTGCCGGAATTCAGGCTCACGACGCAATTCTGCGCACCATCAGCAAAACGCAGGCTGCAGATTTCATTGAACAACATGTCATTACAGGCGGAATGATACCCAAGGTAATCTCTGCATTCCAGACGCTCGACGGAGGTGTAGGGAAAATTCATCTGATTGATGGCAAATGCATTCACTCCATACTGCTTGAAATCTTCACCCATGAAGGAGTGGGAACACAATTCATTGCCGAACAGGGCAACGACGACAACCAATAAGACACTGACAGACATGCAAAAGGCAAACTCAGGACAGAAAACAAAGCGCGACTTTCTCGGATTCTCCCATCTCAATGCCGCAAAAGTCATTGAGCTTTTTGACTATTCACACCACATCAAAAAGATCCGCCAGGAAGGCGGGCAGGACTTTCGGCCGCTGAGAGGAAAAACCGTGGCCATGATTTTCAATAAGCCATCTCTCAGAACCCGCGTTTCATTTGAGGTCGGGATCCATGAACTTGGCGGCTACGCGTGAACCTTGAAGGAAAATCAGTCGGGGTTGGCTCACGCGAATCTGTTGAAGACATTGGTCTCCTGCTCTCACGCTTCAACGACGCCATTGTGGCGCGCCTGCATGAGCACTCCGTCATTGAAGGGCTTGCCAAAAGTGCCACGATTCCGGTTGTCAATGCACTTACCGATCTTTCCCATCCCTGCCAGATTCTGGCTGATGCATTTACCCTGTATGAAAAAGGGTTGTGGAACGAGGGAACAAAGGTTGTATTCGTAGGCGACGGCAACAATGTAGCCAACTCATGGATTGAACTTGCAGGGCTCCTCCCCTTCCACTTCGTTCTGGCCTGCCCTGAAGGCTACACTCCTGATGAAGGACTGCTTGCGGAAGCCAGAGCCAAAGGCGTCAGTACGATTGACATCATGCACGACCCGATGGAGCTGCCAAAGATGCCGATGTTCTCTATACTGATGTATGGACCAGCATGGGACAGGAAGAGGAACAGAAAGCCCGCCTTGATGCATTCCGCCCCTTCCAGATCAACGCAGCCATGATGAAGGAGGCAAAGCCCACTGCAGTTGCAATGCACTGCATGCCGGCCCATCGCGGTGAGGAAATCAGCGCCGAGGTGATGGACGGGCCGCAGGCAATTGTGATGGACGAGGCAGAAAACCGCCTGCATGTCCAGAAAGCGCTGCTCGTCAAACTACTGAACCATGACGAGTACAGGAAGTTCCATTTGACACACAGGCTGAACAATGCCGCCAAAAACATCAATGCATGAACAAACCTGCAAGACAGCTGCGCATCCGTGAAATCATCCAGCAGGAGCATGTAGAGAACCAGCATGATCTCCTTCGGCTCCTGAAGGAAAAGGGGGTCAAGGTAGCTCAGGCCACCCTTTCACGAGATTGCGCTGAACTCGGCATCATCCGCTCCAAAACACATGCAGGGTACCGGCTTCTCTTTGCAGAGGAGCATTCAGGCCGGATCATCAAGGGGCTTGTAGGAATGGAGGTAGTATCTGTAGCTGCAAATGAAACCTCCGTCATCGTCCGCACGCTTCCCGGGCGCGCCCACGGGGTAGGTTCATGGCTTGACCAGTTTCATAGCCCGCTGATTCTCGGCACCATAGCAGGCGACGACACTGTTCTTGTAATTCCTGATTCTGTAGAGAATATTTCGGCCCTGATATCATATATTCATAAAAATCTTTCCACAAACTGATAACTCAACACACAACAATGCAGAAAGAAAGAATTGCGCTTGCCTATTCCGGAGGACTTGATACCTCAATCATGATCAAATGGCTGAAAGACAAATACGGCGCAGATGTTGTTGCCATCACCGGAAACCTTGGCCAGCAGAAAGAGATAGAGGGACTTGAAGAAAAAGCCGTTTCAACCGGAGCATCAAGCTTCCATTTCGTTGACCTGAAAAAACAGTTCGTTGAAGACTATATCTGGCGGGCCCTTAAAGCCGGTGCTCTCTACGAAGATGTCTACCCGCTTGCAACCGCTCTGGGGCGCCCACTTCTTGCCAAGGCAATGGTTGATGTTGCTCTTGAAGAGAACTGCACCATGCTTGCTCACGGCTGCACAGGCAAAGGCAACGACCAGGTCCGCTTTGAAGTAACCTTCGCCTCCCTGGCACCGAACATGAAAGTGCTCGCCCCTCTGCGTGAGTGGGAGTTCACCTCAAGAGAGTCGGAAATGGACTACGCCATCAAACACAACATCCCGGTCTCGGTTACAAAGAAGAGCCCCTACTCAATTGATGAGAACATCTGGGCATCAGCATTGAGTGCGGTGTGCTTGAAGACCCGATGGTAGCGCCTCCTGAGGATGCATATCAGATAACCACTTCCCCCGAAAACGCCCCCGACACCCCGACCGTTGTTGAGATTGAATTCGTACAGGGCGTTCCTGTTTCAGTTGACGGCAAAAAAATGGCCGGTCTTGATATCATCAACCGCCTCAACGAACTCGCTGCAAAGAACGGAGTCGGCCGTCTCGACATGATCGAGAACCGCGTTGTCGGCATCAAGTCCCGCGAAATTTACGAAGCCCCTGCAGCCACAGTCCTGCACTTCGCACACCGTGAACTCGAGCGCCTGACCCTTGAAAAATCGGTTTTCCAGTATAAGCGTCACATTGCTCAGGACTATGCAAACATCATCTACAACGGCACCTGGTTCTCACCAATGCGCACAGCGCTCGACGCTTTCGTAGACGATACACAGAAACCCGTCACCGGCATGGTCCGCCTGAAGCTCTACAAAGGCAATGTCACCCTGCTCGGCCGCCAGTCGCCCTACTCGCTTTACAACGAAGCTCTGGCAACCTACACCGAAGCCGACTCCTTTGACCACAAGGCAGCCGAAGGGTTCATCCAGCTCTATGGACTCGGACTGAAAACCTACAGCGAAGTCCATCCTGCAAAATAACTTCGATTCAAGCCACGGGCACGCATGAGACAAGAGCATGCGTGCCCATGACTCCCCTTTTCCATCCATACAACCTCCCGCTGCCATGAGCAATAAGAAAGAACTTCTCTGGGCGAGCCGTTTCAATGAACCCTTCGACGAGGGCGCACTGAAATTTTCCTCATCCGTTCATGTTGACGGAAAACTCTTCCGCGAAGACATTCAAGGCTCCATCGCCCATGCAACCATGCTCGGTGAGGAAGGGATCATTACAAAGGAGGATGCCCGTCAGATCACGGCAGGGCTGAGTGAAATTGAAAAGGAGATTGAATCAGAAACGCTGGTTCTCCAGTGGGAGGATGAAGACATCCACACCGTGATTGAGAACCGCCTGAAAGAAAAAATCGGAGCCGTTGCCGGTAAACTCCACTCAGGACGAAGCCGTAACGACCAGGTGGCTACCGACACCCGCCTCTACATGCGCGCAAAGGTCAATGAACTCCATACCGCCCTCACCGGACTCATGGAAACCCTTGTTGAAAGGGCCGACACCTACCAGAGCTCCATCATCTTCGGCTACACCCACCTGCAGCGTGCTCAGCCCATCTCTGCAGGCCATTACTACCTGGCCTATTTCAACATGTTCCGGCGCGACCGTCAACGCCTCAACGACCTCATGCAGAGGGTGAATATTTCGCCACTCGGCGCAGCCGCTTTTGCCGGCAGCACCCTTCCGCTCAACGCTGAAAGAAGTGCCGAACTGCTGGGCTTCAACTCCATTTTCTCAAACAGCATCGACGCCGTCAGCGACCGTGATATCCTCATTGAATTCATCTCTGCCTGCTCCATCATCATGATGCACCTCTCGCGCTTCTGCGAAGACATCATCCTCTGGAGCTCCTATGAATTCGGTTACCTTGAAATCAGCGACGCATTCTCCACCGGCTCCTCAATCATGCCGCAGAAGAAAAACGCCGACATCGCCGAACTGATAAGAGGCAAAACCGGAAGGGTTTACGGGGACCTCATGGCCATGCTCACCATCATGAAAGGGCTCCCCCTCTCCTACAACCGCGACATGCAGGAGGACAAGCCGCCTTTGTTCGACAGTGCCGAAACCGCCATCTCAAGCGTTACCCTCTTCAACCGCATGCTCCAGCACACACGCCTCAAGGAAGACCGGCTCAAAGAGCTCACAGCAAAAGACCTCAGCCTCGCCACGGAGATTGCAGAATACCTGGTAAAAAAGGATATCCCCTTCCGTGACGCGCACCGCATCACGGGCAGGATCGTCAGCTGGAGCATTGAGCATTCCACTCCCCTGCCGGACATCCCGCTGGATACCTACAAAGGGTTTTCGGAGGTGTTCGATGAAGGGATTTATCTTGCGCTGACGCCTGAAGCCAGCATCAACTCCAAGAAATCCCACGGCAGCTGCTCGTTCGAGTCGGTCGAACGGCAGATCAGGGAGGCCCGGGAACTGCTCGGCTGAAGGGCCGGGTCAATCCAGCGACTCTTCGCTCGATTCTTCCTGCAGGGAACCGGAGTTCCTTTCAGTTTCGAGCCTGCCGCCCGGCAGGCTCTCTGAAGTGTACTGGCGCGCCCTTGCGCCTTCCTCACGCCCCTGCATGTAGGCGGCGGCTTCCTCCAAGCCGCGCTTTATGCTCTCAAAGACTGAATCCATAACAGGTTCGTATCATTCCTTACTATCATTCCTTAATACCGCACGCGTGCCATTCATGAGGCACTTCATCCAGCGTGGCGTTGCAGGAACTCTGCGGCCACAGTCTGCGCCTCTGCCGCTCCGGGGCTGACCCAGAACCCTGGGTGGGAACCGTACTCGATCCAGTGGCGTTCTGCCCCCGGCGGACAATTTCTTTTGATATGTTATTTTGTAATTTAGCAGGAAGTGGCAGAGATCAATCAGCGCAATCCAGACGCCTTCATTTCGGCAGCCATAACTTTTCAAGAAAAGAAACTAATGGCTCAAGCATATACTTCTGCGCACCTGTCAACGCGCTTGTAGAGGGTATATACAGGCAAAAAATCCCGTTTACCGAAATCAAGAAACATGGGGATTTCGGATTGGGTACCTTTGACGACCTCGACGGAGAGATGGTGATGTTTGACGGGAAGATCTATCAGATCACATCCGATGGTGTTGCGGCAATGGTTGATGACGCCACGCTGACACCATTTTCCTGCGTGACTTTTTACTCGCCGGTCAGTCATGACCGCCTTGATAGGAGAACGCCCTATCCGGAGTTTCAGGCTTGGCTGTACAGCCTCCTTCCGTCCCTGAACATTTTTTTACGCCATCCGCATCGAGGGACCTTTTCTTCCATGAAAGTCCGCTCAGTACCCCGTCAGGAAAACTACAGGCCCCTCGCTGAGGTCGCAAAAGACCAGCCAATTTTTGAGTATCAGGAAATCGAGGGAACGCTGGTCGGATTCTATACCCCTGCGTTCATGGGCTCGGTCAGTGTACCCGGCCTTCATCTCCATTTTCTTTCGCGTGACAGGCACCATGGAGGGCATCTGCTTGAGTGCACTCCTGCAAACATCAATGCGGGCATACAGTTCATCACAGGTCTTGAGCTGGCAATGCCATGAATTTCGATTACCTCTCATGCGATTTCCAGCGTGATGTGGAAAGAGACCTGGAAAGTGCCGAGCGCTGAAGTCATTGAACTGCCGGATATCAGTGATCAACACGCATGGGAATGTCCTGCTTTCCGTTGTATATCCCAGTCGTCACACTGTCGGCATACTGCTCCATGAGAGCGGCAGCAAGGCGCATGAGAGGACAGACAATGAACACCAGGGCAAGGGCCCCGCGTGCTGAAAGCCGAGCAGAACATTCACCGGAAAAGGCGGGGTGTCCTCAAGGCCATAGGTCAGATTGGGTGGTTTTGTGTTCATGGCAGCTCTATTGATGCTCCACGCCGGAACAAAAGGGTCAGAACATTCATTCCATCCCTTCGTGTATAACTGACAGCATCGCTGAACTGCCGGATGAAATAGCCGCCAAGGCTCCGATTTCCCGATCCTCTAGCGCAGCATCTGTTTCAGGGTCAGGAAGCGTAAGGATGTTGAATGGGATACCTGAATCGGACAGTTCAATCACGAGTGACTCATCCGTAACCCTGCACGCCACATCAAGCATGCCTTCAGTATCAGGGTATGCATAACTGCAGATATTGACAACAGCCTCTTCAACGGCAATGTTCAGCCCGAATTTCCGGGAGTCTTCCAGCCTGAACCGATCGGCACAGTCCTCCACGAAACCGACTATCTCCTCAAGCCGGTCAAGCTTCGCATCAACCCTTATCCGTTCTTCCGGCATCATCGTCTACTCTTCAGCTGCGCCAAGCGCACTCTGCACGGTATCGTGCATTGGAAAGATTGTTCCGAAACCGGAGATCGCAAACACATCCCTGACTGCACCGCCAATATTGGCAAGCAGCATAAGACCCCCGAGGTTTTTGACTCTTTTGCCAGTCATGAGCAATGCCCTCAAACCGGCACTGCTGATATAATCGAGCTTACCGAAATCAATGATGAAATTCTTTTCCCCTTCGTCCATCATCCCGGCAAGTTTTTTTTCATACTCGGGAGCCGTTACGGCGTCCATCCTGCCGATGACAGCAACAACCGTTGCCGCTGTTTCTTTTTGTATCTGGAATTCCATTTTGACCACCTTTCATTTATTGTTCTTTTAAGATCAATGTGAGCCTGTTTTGACCACCATCCCGCTTGTATGCAATGCTCCGGGTAAGATTGCGGATGATCGTCAGGCCCAGTTCGTCCGGCAGGGCTGCCGATTCAAGGATGTTCTCCTCTGCTCCTCCGCTCTCGACCAGAAGCTTTATCTCCCCGGTCTTTTCCGAATGGGTTATGGCCAGCTCGATCGCCGTGGAGCGCAGGGTATCTGCGCATATCTGCAGGACCTCTTCGACGAGCAGCTGCAGACTCTGTCGGGACTTCAGCGGAAGGATCTGCTTTTCACAGAACAGCTCAATTTCCGCATTCATGGCATATAGATCGTAATCGGGGGAAGCAATCCGGTAGTTGAGGCTCCTCACCCGATTGATGAAGATTTTCGTCCTCTCCTTCTGGGGGTTGTCAAAGATCTGCTCAGGGGCCCTCCTCATAAATCACACCCTCGTCCATATAGAGCACCCTGCTGGACACATCCCTTGCAAACTTCATTTCATGGGTAACGATGAGCATGGTCATACCGTCCCGGGCCAGACGGCGGATGACAGCCAGCACCTCGCTTACATGGTAGGATCAAGTGCAGAGGTCGGCTCGTCGAACAGAATGATTGATGGCTCCATCGCCAGGCAGCGGGCAATGGCTACACGCTGTTTCTGGCTCCGGACAGCTCATCGGGAAAACTGTCAGCCTTTTCAGCAAGCCCTACAAGCTTGAGCAGCTCGAGCGCCTTTTTCTCCGCATCCTGCCTGCCGGTCTGCAACAGCTTCACAGGACCGAGGGTCAGGTTGTCCATCACGGAAAGATGCTGATACAGGTTAAAGGACTGGAACACCATGTTCATCTTCCTGCGGATGGCCGGTACATCGGCTTTGGGATCAAGAATATCGACTCCATTGATGACAATCGACCCTCCACTCGGACGATCAAGCAGGTTGATGCATCGCAGGAATGTGCTTTTTCCCGTACCGGAGGGGCCGATGATTGAAATCACTTCTCCTTTCCGGACGGTGATGCTTACATCGCGGAGTACTTCAAGTGCCCCGAACTTCTTGGAAAGATGCTTGATCTGTATCATGCTGCAACGGTTCGGTTCCGGTGTTTTGGGGCCATCATGCCTTCAAGGTATTCAAGCAGGCGCATGAGGGCCCATGAGAGGAAGAAATATAATGCCGCTACCATAATGAGCGGGAAAAAGGCATCGAAGGTACGGCTTCGGATGATATCTCCAGCTTTCGTCAGATCCTGCACCGCGATATAGCCCACAATCGAGGTCATTTTCACCAATGAAATGAACTCCCCTTTGTAGACCGGCAGGATGCGCTGCAGGGTCTGCGGCAGAACAATGAAGTAAAAAGTTGCCGGCCCGGTAAAGCCCATCGCGATACCCGCCTCGGTCTGCCCCCTGTCGATACCCTCAATGCCGGCCCGGAAGATTTCCGCAGAGTAGGCTGCAAAGTTCAGTCCGAAGGCGATGACTGCCACCAGCACCGGGTCGATGTTGACGGCGGCAAAGACCACATAGAATACCAGCATCAGGAGCACCAGCACCGGCGTTCCGCGAAGCAGCGAGATGAAAACTCCGGCCGACACCCTCAGGATGTTGAGGCGTGACATTCTCATAAAACAGACCAGAGCACCGAGCAGGGTTCCAAGCAGTGCGGCAAACACGGAAATGACAAGGGTTGTCCGGAACCCCTCAAGGATGAGCTGCCAGCGGTTCTCCAGCAGGATGTTGCTCCGGAAACTTTCGGCAATCCCCGCAAGGAAAGACTCCCCATCCTTTACACTGCCGGCTGTCGAGGGTTGAGGTAATGATGCAATGTTCTTTTTCAGGGCAAAGAGGTGGGCTCCCTGTGCATAGTAAGGGTCGGAAAAAGCAACCTTTTTGCGCCGCTCAGGGGTAATTGCCATCACGGCGCCGATCATGTCGATTTTTCGGCTTGCAAGAGCGGCTATCATGCTCCCGAACTCGATATTCACATAGGTAATCTTCCGCCCTGTGTACAGCCCGAACCTGTCGAGCAGTTCAATGGAGTATCCGGTAAGCCGGTTATCGATAAGTGCGCAGAACGGCATACCGTTATCGCTGAGAATACCAACCTGAGCACTTCGCTCTCAGCCGATGCCGGAATCTCCGGCATCCGGGTTCCGCCGTCCTTCATCCAGTAGCGGACCATCGCGTCCTGCCGCCCGTCAGCCATGATGTCCCGGAGGAAATTGTTGAATGCGCTGCGCAGTTCAGTCTGTTCGTAGCGGAACCCCATGCCGAGCGGGGTTGCAAGCAGCTCATCCCCCAGAACGGCAAGGTCACCGTTCTGGCGTAGCATCACCATGAGTTCGTCATCACTGTAAATGGCAGCGTCTGCCTTTCCAGACTTCACCGCCAGCAAGAGATCAGACGGAGACTGGTACTGGAGTATCGTCGCCTCAGGCCAGGCTTTCATGGCATAGCGCTCATGGATGGTCCCCTGAAGGACCCCTATCCGCCCAAGCCTGAGGTCATCGGGTGAGCGGAGGGTTGCGCCGTTTAAAGATGTTCCGACTACCAGCGACGCTGCAACGAAAAGAAGTGCGGATATCATGGCCAGCTTTCTCATACCGCTGTCTTTATCCGTTTGAATTTCGGATCCGTCCTTCGTTCAAGATATGCCATCGACTGCAACAGCAGCCAGGAAATTGAAAAGTACAGTATTGCTACCATGATGAGGGGAAAGAATGCATCGAAAGTCCTGCTCCGGATGATGTCGCCTGCTTTCGTGAGGTCTTCGACAGCGATGTATCCGACGATCGAGGTCATTTTAACGAGCGAAAGGAACTCGCCCTTGTACACCGGCAGGATGCGCTGGATGGTCTGAGGAAGGATGATGAGCAGGAAGGTACGAAGCCGGGTGAACCCCATGGAAATCCCCGCCTCACGCTGCCCATTGTCGATGCTCTCCACGCCGCTCCGGAAAATTTCGGCCACATAGGCTGCAAAATTCAGCCCGAAGGCAATGACGGCAACAGCCACAGGATCAATGGAGACCGATGCGAACACGACATAAAAAATCAGCATCAACAGCACCAATACAGGCGTTCCCCGAAGCAGGGAAATGAACACCGATGCCAGCGTCTTCAAGGTTTTGGCCGATGACATGCGCATGGCGCATACACCCGCCCCGAGCACCGTGCCGAACAGAGCTGAAAGCACCGAAATGATTACGGTGACTCTCAGTCCGCTGAGAATCAGTTTCCAGCGGTTTTCCTTTATGATATTATTCTGGAATCCGTCCACAATGGGCTGAATGAAGGAGTATGCAGCACCCGGAGCGTCGTTTCCAGCGACAGCCTCAGCCTCCCCCGTCTTCATGACGAACGCGCTTGCCCCAATCTCATAATATGGATCAGAAAAACTGATCTGGAGTGCCCGTTCCGGAGTAATCATGAGCGTGCTGGCAATCATGTCAATCTTGTTCGTGGCCGCAGCTGCGATCAAGTTGCCGAAATCCATATCACTTGTCTTGATCTCCTTGCCGAGATATGCGGCAAACCGTTCTGCGAGCTCCTCGTCAAACCCTACCAGGCGGTTGTTTTTGACAATCATGAACGGAAGCCCCTTGTCGCTGACAACCCCGACCCTCAAGACGCCATTGGCCCTTGTGCCGGAAATGGAGGGCATTGCATCCTCACCCCGGGTGATCCAGCGGTCGACCATATCCTGATAGACTCCGTTTTGACGGATGTCTTCAAGAAAGACATTGAATTGCTCCCGAAGGCTGTCATTCTGCTTATTGAACCCCATGGCCACGGGTACGGAGAACAGGACCCCGCCCTTGAGCTCAAGGGACGGGTCTGCCCTGAAAATCTCCCGGAGGGTCTCGGTTGTGTATATACCGCGTCCACCTTGCCGCTCTTGACGGCAAGAATGATGTCGGATGGGTCTTGTACTGCAGGAGCGTTGCGTTCGGGTAGTGACTGAGTGCATAGGTGTCATGCGTGGAACCGAGCAGCACGGCTACCCGCGTGCCGTTCAGATCAGGAGCTGAAAGTGACGCCCCCGCCGAAACCGGTGCCGCGGGAGCAGCGGCTGAACGGAGCACCAGCGCGGATATGTCATTCTGAAGATAGGGCCTCGAGAACAGGATCAGCTTCTTTCGCTCTTCGGTGACATTGAAGTTAGAAAGGGCAAAATCAATCTTGCCCGCCTGCAGTGCCGGAATCAGGGCTCCGAACGGCATGTCGACAAGCGTGATTTTTTTCTGGAGCCGATTGCCGATCATCCTGGCCAGCTCAATGTCAAGTCCCGTGATTTCTCCATTCGCATGATAGGAGAATGGAGCCAGGGCAGCGCAGGTCCCCATCCGAAGCTCTGCTTCGCCTTTCCTCCCGCCTGCATTCGATTCCTGAAGGGAGCCGCCATCCCCGTCGATCCATTTCTTTCTGAGTATGGCAAGAGTGCCGTCTTCTGTGAACGCCCCAATCGCCTCGTTCAACTCCGAAGCAAGCGCCGTATTACCCTTCTTGAGGGCTGCGGCAACCTCAAGCTTCGCCACCGGTTCTCCAAGAATCACAAGCCCCGGCTCTTGTCGGGCAATATTCTCGAGCACGCTCCTGTCATAGATAAATGCATCTGCCTTTCGGGTGTTCAGGGCAACGGCAGCATCGGCTGCATTTTCCATCACAAGGAACTCTGAATCGCGGAACCGGCGGCGCGCGGCAAGGTCTCCGGCAGAACCCGACAGCACCGCAACCCGTTTCCCGTCGATATCCTTCAGTACCCTTACCTTGCCATCACCGTGGGGAGCTGCGGTCTTGACCAGCATAACCTGGGCGTTCTCGAAATAGGTCTTTGTGAAATCAACCGATCGCTTCCGCTCAGCCGTGGCCGTCATACCGGTAATCACCAGATCGATCTTTGCAGACTGAAGAGCAGGAATAAGCCCATGAACTTCATGTTATGGAACTCTACCGGCCGGCGGAGAACCCGGCCATGATGCGTGCCAGTTCTCCGTCGAATCCGCTGACCTCTGCATCCCTGTCCATGAACGACATCGGCTCCCTTGTGGCGGTGACACCTATTTTAAGTACCTCCCCCTTCGTCGGCACCTCAAGCGTGCGTTCCTCGTATGGGGACAGGTCATTTTTAAACCACCGCCTGCGCATGTCGGCAAGCGTACCATCCTGGTGGAGCGAATCGATGATGCCGTTCAGGGTAGTGAGGAGTGCCGGATTGCCTTTCCTCAGGGCAATGCATGTATTCTCGTTGCGGAGCGGTTCTTCGAGGACACGGAATGCAGTATGCTTCTTGGTTACCTGCAGCGCCGTGGGATAGGCTGTGACGATTGCATCCAGCTTGTCGGACATCATCGCGGTGACGGCGTCCATGATGTCATCGAAACTCTTGATATCAGCTTCAGGAAACATCTGCAGCGCCAGCTCTTCGCCGGTCGAACCTGTCATCACTCCAATCCTTGCGTTGCGGGCATCCTCAATCGAGCGGATCTCCTGCGCATCTTTGCCGCAGCCGGAAAGCAGGGCAAGGATAAAAAGGACCGGGAACCATCTATGCATGCGCCCCTTCATTGAGCCACCATTGCGGCGATGCCGCCCGTATAATAAGGCTCTGAAAAGAGTACCTTTTCTGAGCGCTCTTCGGTAATGGTGATGCAGGCTGCAATCATGTCGACCTTGCCGGACATCAGGGCCGGGATCAGCGCACCGAAGTCCATGTTCACGACCTCAAGCTTCTGGCCGAGCCCCGCAGCTACACGCCGGGCAAGCTCGATGTCATACCCGACAACCATCCCGCTGCCATCAACAAATGAAAAAGGCTCAGTCACGCTTGAGGTGCCGAGGCGCAATATTCCGTTGTGACCGCTTGAGGCGATTTCGGGCATCGGAGCCGGACTTCCGGATACAGGAAACCAGCGCCGCAGCATCTCCGTACCGGTCCCGTCCGTCTTCAGCTGGCCCAGCGTCCTGTCGATGGCCTGCTTGAGCGGGGCGTCATCTTTACGGACAGCAAAACCATACTGGTCGACCGTGATCATCTCTTTGAGAATGACAAGCCCATCGACCTTTGCGGCAATGTTTTTCAGGATGGGCTCATCATATGCCAGCGCATCCGCCTTTCCCGTTTTCACGGCAAGAGCCCCGTCCATAACGGTGTTATAGTACTGGAACCGTGCATCGGGCAGTTTCGAGAGCACCAGCTTGTCGGCAACAGTTCCGGTAGGAACGGCGAACTCTTTTCCTGACAGCTGCTGCAGTGCAGTGATTTTCTCCCGCTGGCTGCATCCGCCAAGCACAATGAAGAGGGAGAAGAGCACAATCACCAATACTGAAGGTCGCAAGTTATTCATGGTGTCTTGATTACGGGTGGATTCGTCTATTATTGCTGTCAGCTTTTACTTATAATCAGCGGGGCATCAATTGCTGAACTTGATATGCCATTTCCCGTGTATTGCAGCGCAACCATCGTGATGTCGTCCGACTGCGCCGCCCCTTCAGCAAACCCCGCCACACTGGAGCGGACGGCATGGACCATATCTTCCACCGCCATGGAGAAATCACCCTGCAGAATCTCCAGCAGGCGCTGCTCCCCGAACAGTTCATCCTCCCTGTTTTTTGCTTCGGTGACCCCGTCCGTATAGAGGAAGAATACATCACCGTTGCGCAGTGTGATGCGTTCGGTCTCGTACCGGGAATCCGGCACGGGTCCAAGCAGGAATCCCGGCTTCACGTCCAGATAACGCACACCGCCCGAACCGACGAGGAGCGGCGGGTTGTGGCCTGCATTCGAAAAGATCAGCTCCCCTGATGCGGTATCGAGTATGGCGCAGAACACGGTAGCGAACATGCAGCTCTCATTATCTTCGGCAAGGATGTTGTTCACATGCTCAAGAATCACACCGGGATCTCTCAACCGCTGCGCCTCCGACTTCAGAAGCGTCTTTGCAACCATCATGTAGAGTGCCGCAGGCACCCCCTTGTCTGCAACATCGGCAATAAGGAAACAGAGATGACTGTCATCGATGAAAAAGAAATCATAAAAATCTCCACCGACCTCTTTGGCCGCATCCATCGATGCAAAGATATCGAACTCGGGGCGCTCAGGGAATGCCGGGAAGATACGGGGCAGGAGGCTCGCCTGAATGTCGGTGGCCATCTGCAGCTCACTCTGTATCCGTTCTTTCTGTGCCGTAGTTTCCGTCAGGTTGCGGATATACTCTTTCAGTGACTCCCCCATCATGCGGAATGAACTGGTGAGCATGCCGATTTCATCGTTCGAGCGGACAGCAGGCAGTTCCACATCGAAGTTACCTGAAGCCATGGGCCCCGTCGCACTTGCCAGCGCCCTGAGCGGAAGGGTTATGGAACGGGTGGCCATGGCCACAACCAGCGCAAGAAGCAATAGGCCGCCAGTGCCAATCCCTGCCATAGTCAGGCTCAGGCTCCTTACATTTTCGAACAGTTCCGCTTCAGGAAAAACAACAGCCAGAGTCCAGCCTGTCGAACGGATCGGAGCATAATACATCCAGCCCGGCTCGTCTGTCAGGGAATGGTGCACAAAACCCGACTCTCCGGCAATCATCTTTCTTCCCATCTCCCGCAGCACAGGATCTCTACGCTCTTCGGCAATGCTGAAAATGGACTCGTTCATGATGAATGAACTGTAGGATGGGTGAGCACCATGCCGTTTCGCGACAGGAGCATCGCATAGCCGGTTTTGAGGATTCTGACGGAAGATATCAGCTGGGTCAGTGAATCAAGCCGGATATCTGCCGATACCACGCCCTTAACCTCCCGTTTTCCCCCACTCGAATAATAAAAGGGAACCGAACAGGTCGCCATGGTCGCATTCCCGCCTCCATCGTCAAAATAAGGCTCGCTCCACACTGGCGCCTGCAGCTCGACGGGAATCTGGTACCAGTCCTGATAAAGGTACGGCACATACCGGTAGGAGCATCAAGACGGATTGCCTTTACCGCTCCTTCGTCACGGAACAGGTAGGGCGCATAGAGGCGCTCCTGCTTATTGAATGCATAAGGCTCGAATGCAATGGCCGAACCATAGACCGACGGGTTGGCATCAAGCATGCTGCCAATCAGAGAAACAAGCCCCTCTCGACTATATTCTGCTGTATCGAGTGAGCGTGCCATCCCCTCCGTCACCTTCGCCACCGAAACCAGCTCTGCGTCCACCCTGTTAGCCAGTGAAGATGCCAGATTGCGGGCATTTTCTTCAAGCTCCATTTCAAGCATGCTCCGTGATTGCAGATAGTTGACGACCAGCGTTACGGCGAAAATTCCTGCGCTGCACAGGGTAATCACCACAATCATGCGGATGACAATGCTCTTACTGAACCGCATCATGTCTCCAGGTAAAATCGGCATAGTCCGGATACCCCCTATCAGCCCTGCACGCTGCATGGCATTTCCTGCATCATGGTAGTCCTTCCGATCCAATGTTCCGGACGGCAGTTTGCCGAAAGCCGTACCGGGCATGATAATGTCGCGCATCCGGTTCAGCATCCACTTCTGGTGCATCCGGTTTGCCGGTACATGAGCACGAAGCATATATTTCATTACAATATCAAGCGCCTCTTCAGGATGATCAAACGCGTACTGCCACCCCTCCCGTGAGGCATCCGCAATGGCTGCAGCCAAAGCAGGATCGCCCTTCACGGTCTTTTCAAGCCCGTAAATCCCGTCTTCCGGGAAGTTCACGCCCTGTTCGCTCAGAAAGACCGCATTGAGTTCATCGGCGTCCACCCCTGAGTTCAGGATCACGTGATACTCGTTGTACCACATCGCCGAGGTCACCTCAATCCCCCCGCGCAGGAACAGGTTCACCGTATTTGTTAGCGGTACCTGACGGATCGTAATGCCCCTGCGGGAAAACAACGTCAGTGGAGGAATCGATAAATCTCCGTCCACAGTCCGACCTTTTTTTCCGTTCATCCCCTGCAATGAATCAATCCTGCTGGATTTCCTTGAAATCAGCATCATCGAAGACCGCTGGATAACCTGACTTATGTTCACAAGACGTATCCCTGCATCACGATGCCGCAACGCCGTGGTCAGCCACATCACCGCATAGTCGGCCCTGCCGCTCTGGAGGGCCTCGACTGGCGAATTGCCCGAGCCTCCGTTCAGGATAGTCAGTTCAACCCCGTAACGGCGGTACAGCCCTTTTTCAAGGGCAACATAATACCCGGCAAACTGTGCCTGCGGGCTCCAGAGGGGGATGAGGGAAGCTTTTTTAAGCGGGGGTTCTGCATGGAGCAGGGAGGGATATGCAGCAAGGGAAAGCAGCGCAACAACAACCATCAGGCTGAATGCCTGGAACAGTAAGGAACCTGTTGATCGCTGGCGTTCGTGCATGGCACCGAGGGACTGGAGTTGCAAGAAAGACATGGACAGGTTAAGAAAGCCAAAGACCCCGGCTTGTAATCATTGCATAAGATGCAGCTGGAGATATTCCAAGGCCGAAGAATCACTTGGCACTGAACCTATCTTGGGAGCCAGTCATCATGACAATCATCAATCCCTCAATGTGGATGAAGGGAAGGCGTCCGGCAGCATCCTCGATGCTCATAATCTGCTCGGGGAACGCTTCTTCCTGTTTTAATGACATGAGGGTCTCCTTTTGATCCCAATGGTTGAATGTATCCAACTATTACGATCACGACTACTTCAATAAGTTACCCAATACAGCAAGAAAACCCAACACAGTCTCCGGCAGTACCTCACCCGTTGGCACTGCTGGCTCCTTGGCGGGTTCGACGAACCGTTAACCACCAAAGGCGGCGTAACCAGATACCGGGTCTATGTCCTGACGCACATCAATATCCCGAAGCTGTTCTGGTAGCCCTAACCGGGAGCTGTCGACGACCGCCCCCGGTCAGGACCAGGAACACTATACGAAAAAAGCGCTGAAGCTCTAAATCATCGTTCAGCATGAACTTGATCGCATATAAATTATCTATCGCAACACCGGTGAATGGGGAACGCCCATTCCGGCTACCCCGCCGAGCGCCGCCCTATCTAACTCAATAGCTGGCGATACAGGAAGAATGATATGCATGCAGGCTGCGGTATTTTCTACCACAGTAACCTTCATACCATCCGGCACACTGATCTCCTCTGCTTCGAGGATCTCTGCTGGGTTTTCGATGAACTGCTGCTTGAAACCCTCATCCGCCCATGCTTTGGCTATGATCTTGCCCAGTGCCTGCTGCTGTTCGTTTGCTTCCATGGAAATCGCATGGCGTTTGGTTGAGAAAACAATAATGCGTTAATAGTGCCGCATAGCAGGACTTGTGTCAGATACTGTTATTGGGAAAAAACCGAAGTCGGGTTTTGTGTTCAGCTCCCCCCTAAGAATCAGCACGTGTGTGAACGTACAAAATCAAAATAAGTTTGCGGGATAGCGCCCATGTAATGCTGATCCCCAATTCGGCATGTGTCCGCTATGGAATAAACCTCTTCTTTACTCACCCCATGATTTCCACGACCGCCTGCCGCAATATGGTCAATATCAGCAAGCTCCTCCAGTTCCTTTGATGCATCAGCTATATCCCGTTCAGAGCAATCAAAACCGGCCGCCTGAATAGCGACAAGTCTCTCCTCAAGGTTTTCAACGGCCAGAATCCTGGCATTGAATGCGGGATCGGACTTCATCCTTTCCATCAACGATTTTGCTTGTTCTCTTGACATTGCGTCCTCCGTTTTATTCGTTTAGAATCTAAATCAATAACACACATCACTACTCAGGCACGATCATAGTGCCTTGTGGCTTACCGGCAACTTTCAGCAACCGCTCGGGATGTACCATCCGAAACCCTTGCTCCATGGATGGCATGCATTGCCGACCAAGCAAGTCACTGTATATCCGGATAGAGTGCCAAACGTCCATATAGGCGTCAAGATACTGCTCCAGCATTTCCTTCAGTGGAGAGCAGTACGAACGATCACCATCACTCAAATGCGCCGCCATCATTCGCTTCTTTACACATCCGCCGCCACAGGCAGGGAATACCCTGCACGCCATGCATTCGCTGTCGTTGAACGGATCAGTACCGACGGTGTAGCGCGCAAGGAGAGCCGGATTTGTGATAAAGGGATCCTCATGCACCGACCCGATGACCATGTCCTGTTTACCAACATCCTCCCAGCACTTATACAGTTCACCTTTTGGACCAACCACATAGCCGTGTGCCCGAGTAGCGATGCAGGTATTCAGCAAGCCACTGCCAGGATAGAACCCACCAGCCGGTACGATGCCATCTAGACGGTAGCCATCCATCTGGATAGCACACCACTCCTCATTACAGAGTTCTGACTGCCGAGCGGACTCCTGCGCCCCGCAAGCGTTGACATGGCCGGGAAATACCGCAACCTTACGACCTTTGTAACGCTCAAGCAGCTCATTTCTGAGCGTTGCGTATTCATGGTGGTTTGTTCTGTCGATATTAATGCGCAGCCCGCAGTTCCCTTCCCAGGATGACCCGACAAGCTTGTCAATGTTTCTGAGTATCTGAGTATATGTACCTCTACCGCCGCGAAGTACACGGCGCTGGTCGTGCGTTGCCTGCTTACCGTCAAGCGTGATCTGCACCGAGGTAATTCTGAGATCATTGAGCCGGTCAATCTTCACCTGATCAAGGAGATAACCATTGGTCACCATGGAAGCGCCTGCATAATCGGGAAAACGTTCAATGAACCGTTCCGTCAGCTGCTCAATAACATTGAAGGCAAGTGTCGGTTCTCCACCATACCAGGTAACCATAATATGCTTCGCATCCGCATGTTTCATTATGAACTGAGAAAGTGCATCGACCGTCCTTTCGCTCATTATGGTGCCATCCGTCTGGCTGCTTTCGAAACAGTATGGGCAGGCAAAGTTGCATGCAAGCGTAGGGCAGATGGATAAGCGATATATCCTGTGCTGAAACACGTCATATTCCGCCTGTAACGGATCTCCATGAACGTCTCATCTTCTTCCTCAGGAGCGAGAAGAAAACCCTGTTCTTCAAGAACAGATATGAATGCCCCACCATCAGCCATATGAATGGAGGCTCCATCACGTATAGACCCTGCTATCTTACCATGGTGATCATCGAGTTCCAGCATGGTGCCGCTCAATGCATTATGGAGCAGCCAGCCAAACCGACTTGAATGATAAAGTGTATTATGGCGTGACCAGGGTTTCATAAGCAGAAGATTACTATCAATCAAACGCTCTCTCGGATGCACAGACTATCAACCATCACCACGCCTTCAGCACTCTCAATATCTTTTACATCCTCCGCAATAATAACTGATCCGGCCTCCCGAATCAACGCTCTAAGAGCCGTCGCTATTGGTATAGTCCGAATCATCTCTCGCAAAGCTTCCTCAACCATCATCATATCAATAAACCTTGCCAGTTTTACTGATATGAGAGGACTCCTTTTGACCTCAATGGTTGAATGTATCCAACTATTACGATCACGACTACTTCAATAAGTTACCCAATACTGCAAAAGATCCCAACATAGCCTCCAGCAGTACGTCACCCGTTCGCACCGCTGGATCCTTAGCGGTCTGGACAAACTGGTAACCACCAAAGGGTGCGTAACCAGATACTTGGTTTATATCCTGAAACACCTCCACATCTCAGGAGCCACCCTGCGAACCTGATGCCGGAGCGGATTATGATTGCTCCGGCATCGCACAGGCACGTATGTCAACGCAGACTCCCTGAGATGGGGCGTCGGAGATGTGATCCATCTAACCACACTCTATCGCCCTTACGACCCGTCCATCAATTATTTTCCAATAGCCTACTATAAAAAATGGGCAAACGCCTGCTGAGACGTCTGAAACATCCTCACCTACCCCCTTAATTTCCTCTCCGGTGCACTCGAATCCTGCTGCACCAATGGCTTTCAACCGCTCCTCCGGCGTTTCAATAGCCATAATCATGGCACGGAACGCTTCGTCCGTCTTCATCCTCTCGATGAACGCTTTTGCCTGTTCTACTGACATTCAGACCTCCTTTTTATCTGCTTGTTCTGCAATGGCACCCCGCTGCCTGCTCACAACAAATACCGCAAGACTGATTGCCCCGATACTGATAAGCAGCATGATGATGAGGTTTTTTTTCCGATCACCATAGATTTCACTCTGCGGGATGGCAGCAATGATCAGGTTCCTGTCGACAAACCGGTACATGATGAAATTCGACTCCCCCTGCACCGTTGCCCTGAACTCTCCTTCCGACCCGTTGAAGGCTTTTTCCGGGAACCCGTATGCCGTAAGACTCTCTCCAAGATGCCTGCCGTCAAAAGTACTGAGAATATTCCCATCAAAATCGGCAATCATGGCCTCGCCCGTAGCCCGATTCTCCACTCCTTGGCGACTCTCTGGATATCAGCGTCTGCATGACGCGCTCCAGCCGCTCCGGCTTGAACCCTACCTGCACAATACCGGGCTGGTCGATGCGGGCCACACCGGCATACTGGAAGAGGGTATTGTCCACGCTTTTGGGCTGAGGCTTCTGGGCAAGCTCGAAATCCTTATAATAAATAGCCAGCATGAACGCTTTCGACTGGGGCTGGATGCCATGTCGTAGCCGATGTAACTTGGGATGGTACTGCCGACGAGGATGCCGTTTTTATCGGACACATGCAGTTCGTCCACATCAAGCATTTTCCTGATCCGTTCAAGCTCTTTTTCGTCACCGATAATCGACGGACGAAGATCAATCATGTATGCGAACGCATGCGCTTTGGCTATGGCCTGCGCGTCCGATTCAAGACGTATGGTATTCATGGCCTTGCATAATCCTGTATGGTGGACTCCACATCCGCCATGTTCAGCTGGATGATCTTTTTGGCGCCATCAAGAGACTGACCCGACTGCAGTGTGAAGACGACCCCGGCCATCACGGCCAGAACCGCCGCAAGGTACCAGACCGGTGCGGGTATCTGCCTGGGTGAAAGTTTTTTCATCGCCTGCTTGATGTTCATGGTGTTCATGAGAGACCCTGTTGATGATTATGCGATCTGACGCTCGCCAATTCCTTGAAAAAGCCCTCGACTGCCATGAGCTCTTCGTACGTACCTCCTGTACGATACGGCCCTCGTCGAGGCAGTAGATCCTGTCGGCATTGCGGATGGTGCTTAAGCGGTGGGCGATCACCACCCTTGTCGCATTAAGCCTTTCCAGGCTTTCGCTGACGACTTCCTGTGTTTTATTGTCGAGAGCACTGGTGGCCTCGTCGAAAAAGATGATGCCGGGTTTGCGCACCAGCGCTCCGGCAATGAGCAGCCGCTGTTTCTGGCCCCTGAAATCGTTTCACTTCCCTCACTGATGACGGTGTACATGCCCATCGGCATGTTGCGGATGTCTTCATCGATGCCTGCCATTTTTGCCGCTTCCCATGCATCGTCGACCGTAAGGACCGTGGAGCCGATGATGGTCTGCAGCACAAATCCCGGCTGCAGCTGCCCGTTCTGCATGACAACGCCCATCTGGCGGCGCACGGCCTGCACGTTGAGGGATGCGAGGTCGATGCCGTCGTAGGAAACGGTCCCCATATCCGGCTTTTCAAAGCCGAGCAGGAGCCGCAGGAGGGTCGACTTGCCGGACCCCGACCCGCCGACAAGGGCGATGAACTCGCCGGGATCAGCTTTGAGAGACACCGAATGGAGTATCTGCGGCGAGTCGCTCTCATACCGGAAATCGACCCGCTGCACTTCAATCCGTCCCTGCAGTTTATCCGGCTGGGTCTGTGCCTCGGTAGCTTCCGGCACCGCTTCGAACACCGGCTTGATGCGCTCATACAGCGGCACCACATTGAGGCTGGCGATGATGGTCATAGCCGACTGCATGAGGCTCGTCTGGAACGCGGTGAAGGCAGTGGTGAACGCAATGAACGAGCCGCTGTCGAGATGTGCGCCGGTCAGCATGCCGCCCGCTGAAACGATGATGACGGCCATGGCCACAACCGGGAACGACGCCGTTGTGGTGGCAAGGATGTTCTGCATCCCGCCAGCCTCGAAGGCCAGCTCCCGTTCCTTCCTGAACAGCCCTGCCCACTGGCGAATGCCGGTTTTTCCGTGCCGGTGATCCTGATCTTGCGATGCCGGTCAGGAGGTTGCCGAGCAGACCCGATATCTTGCCCTGCACACCGAGCATCTCTTTGTTCAAGCTGAGCTGGCGGTAGCTGATCCATGCCGTAAGGGCGACCAGGATGGTGGTCATGAGAAGGGCCCAGAGCGCAAGCTGCCAGCTGTAGTAAAAGAGCAGGAAGAGGTTCGAGATACCGAAAAGCAGACCCAGAACAGCAGTAAGCACCGCGCTGCTGAGGATCTCCTTGATCTGTGAGACACCGAGCACGCGCATGGTGAGGTCACCCGAAGAGAACTTCCTGAAAAAGGTGCTCGGGAGGTTGAGCAGCCGGTCGATCAGTGCCGGCTGGATGTGCATGTCCATGCGGGTCTGCAGACGCATGACAGCGATCTGCCGGGCAAGGTCGAACCCCGAGGCCGCAATGACGCTTGCCATGAGGATCAGCGCAAGCTGCAGGAGCTGGCTCCTGGAGGACTGGGGGATGACCGTTCCGAACAGGATGCCGGTGAGGATCGGGTCAGAAGCCCGAGAAGCGCACCCGCCACCCCGTACAGCGCGGTGAAAGCAACATCGTTGCCGCCACCCCTGATGCCGAACGAGAGGACCTCTTTTCCGCCGAGCGGTTTATCGGGAAACGGGCGGTACAGCACCCATGCCTCTCCCCCGTCCATCTCCTTTGCCATTGCACCCTCGACCTTCACATGCAGACCTGCAGCGGGATCGTAGAGGCGGTACCCGCCGATGGGGTCAGGGATGAGGGCAACAGGACTCCTGCTCTCACTCCGGAACGCAAGGAGCGGACCGTTTTCCTCCTCCCACCACCGGGCATCGCTCCGCAATGCTACCTTTCTTGCCCTTACGCCGGAGTGCCGGCAGATGGACTGCAGGGGGTCCTCATGCGACGGCCCGCTGCTCTGTGGCGGTGCCGTTATCCTGATGCCCGCGGCGTCGCCGACCATGAGGCACGAAGCAAGCAGGGGATCGGATACCTGCGGGGCCACTCGTGCGCCCCTTCGGCCATGACGCCCGCAAGCCCTTTGAGGGCACCGCTGTACCGCTCCTGCTGGAACCGGGACCGGTCCCTGACCCGCCGTGAAAACGGGATCTTTCCTGCAGGGGTCTCCTGCTGTCCGTCCTGCATCGTCATCCTGTTTTTATGAGTCCGGCATAGACCCCGCCAAGGGCCATGAGTGACTGGTGGGTACCGCGTTCCTTCACCTTTCCGTATTCGAGAACAATGATTTCATCACAGTCGCGGATGGTGCTCAGCCGGTGCGCCACGATCAGGCAGGTGCACCCCCGCTTCCGGATATTTTCGTCGATACGCTTTTCCGTCGTAGGATCAAGGGCACTGGTGGCCTCATCAAGGATCAATATCGAGGGGTTCGTGGCAAGCGCCCTTGCGATTTCGATTCTCTGGCGCTGTCCGCCGCTGAAGTTCGCCCCGCCTTCCGACAAGTTTGCCTGATAGCCGCCGGTGCGTGAAGAGATGACCTCATCGATTGCCGCATCCCGGGCCGCCCGTTCAATCTCCTCCTGCGGCATGGTTCCATCCCACATGGAGATGTTTTCGGCGATGCTGCCTTCAAAGAGGCTGATTTCCTGATCGACCATGCCGACCGATGCGGCAACCCTTTTGCGCGGCAGCTCCCGGCGTGGGATGCCGTCAAACAGCAGTTCCCCCGACCAGGGTTCGTACAACCCCGCAACCAGCTTCGATACCGTCGATTTCCCCGACCCCGACCCGCCGACCAGCGCAACCCGCTGGCCCGGCTCGAGCTTCAGGGAAAAGTTCTCGATGAGCGGTGCTTCCAGCACATTGTAGCCGAAGGTGATGTCGCGCAGCTCGATATGGCCCTCAAGCGGCTGATGCTCTTCATCGTCGTCTTCATCGGTTTCGAGTTCCACATCGTTGTCCATCACGTCGTCAAGCCGCTGCATGTTGCCCTCGGCGTCCTGCAGTTTCTGGCCGAGGGTGACCATTTCGTTCACCGGAGCGAGGAACGACATGAGCAGGCTCTGGAACGCGATGAGCATACCCATGCTCAGCTGCCCTTCCATCACCCTGAGACCGCCGACCGAGAGGATGGCGATGTTGCCGAACGACTGAAGGAACGGAGGCAGGGCGAGCAGGAACACCGTGGCGACCTGCAGCTGCTGCTGGCCGTTGACCATGTTGGCGAAGAGCCCCGACCAACGGGCGAAGAAGTCCGGCTCGGAGCCCGAGGCCTTGAGGCTTTCGATGGTCTTGATGCCGTAGAAAGTGGTTCCCATGAGCTTGCCCGAATCCTGCTGGAACTTCTGGTTGAGAACGACGCGCTTGCGCGACACATAGAACAGGGCCGCTGCATTGACGGCGGCGATGAGGATGGCTCCGAAGGTGAGGACGGTATCGTAGCGGAACATCAGGAGCGCATAGAACGCGATCAAGAGAAAGTTGAGTGCATTGGCCGTAAGGTCCCCTGCCACCAAGGTGGCGACCTGGTCGTTGAGCTGCACGCGGTTCGAGATTTCACCGGCCTGGCGCATCGTGAAGAAGCGCATGGGCATGGCGAAGACATGGTTGAAGAACTTCGCTGAAGAAGTGAGGGCGAGCTTGGTTTCTGCCCGGAGGAGGTAGTACTGCTTCAGCCAGGTAAGCACGCCCTGCAGGAGAGCGGTGAGCAGCATGCCGATCAGCAGCGGGCGCAGCCAGTCCGTGGCCCCCTGCACCAGAACATAGTCGATGAAGATGCGAAGGAACGAGGCACGACAAGCCCCGGGATGACAAGCAGCAGGCTAGCAAGCACGATATAGGTGAGCGCCCGCTCGAGACCCGGCATCCTTTTTTTCAGTGCGCCGGCAAGACTGAACGGCCTGCCGCCCGGCTGGAACGCATCGGTCTTTTCGAACGTGAGCGCCACACCCGAATAGGACTCGCTGAACTCCTGCGCACTCACCTTCCGCTGACCCGAAGCAGGGTCGTTGATGTAGTAGATGCCTTTCCGGTAGCCCTCGAACACCACGAAGTGGTACATATTCCAGAACAGGATCATCGGCAGCGGCTTACGGTGGAGGTCGTCAATGTCAAGCCGTGCGCCTTTCGATTCCAGCCCGTACCGTTTCCCTGCGGCAAGGAGCTGCTCGCCTTGCTGCCGTCGCGCGACACCCCGCACTCGACCCTCAGTTCCTCGAGCGGAACATACTTTCCGAAATAAGCCAGAATCATGCCGAGCGAGGCCGCACCGCACTCCACCGCTTCCATCTGCAGGACAGTCGGGGTTTTGATTCTGTCCTCTTCCCAGAGGATCTTCGTCGGGAACAGCATGAAACTCATCGCCGTCCTCCTTTTGCCAGAGGGACACTGAAGATGTTCGCCGCCTGAATGGTTGCTGCCCCGCCCTCTTCAGCAACAAGTGTCCCCGTTGCGCGCCGGAGGCCGAGCACTGCCAGAGCGAACGACTGTTCAGCAGAGAGCAGCTGCAGTTCAGCAGTTGCGAGGTTGTTGCTCGCGGTCTGCAGGTTGAAGATATCCGACATTCCCATCCGGAACTTCCTCAGCTCCCCTTCCTTCAGCCTGCGATACGACCCTGTGCTGTTCCGGGTGAGCTGGTACACATCGGCGGCATTCCTGACGGCGGCAAACGCAAGGGTGACCGTGCTCTTCACAGAGCGATCAAGTTCGGCTTCAAGAATCCGGGTCTCTTCGAGCTGTGCGGACCGGGTGATATAGGCCGCCTCGGCGGAGCGGTTCCCCGCATCAATGGTCCAGGTAAGACCCGCCGACACGCTCGTGCCAGGTATGTTCCCTGTTGCCGATCGGAGATAGTCATGGAAGCTTTCTCCATCGCTCGAACCGGTATAGCCGCCCCAGAGCGAGAGGGAGATGTCGGGCCTGCGTTCGTTGCGGTAGCCCTCAAGCAGGGTTGAAGCCGCTTGAGACCCAAGACGGCGGGCCTGCAGGTCCGCGCGGTTCCTCATGGCAACAGCCTGCAGCGAGTCGATTCCGGGAAGGGAGGCCTTGAAGCCTGCTCCGGGAACAGGAAAACGGTCAACCGGCGGTTGCGGAACGGGATACTTGGCAGCATCGAACCCCATCGCCAGCATCAGCCCGTGCCACGCCTGCTGGATGGCAAGTTCACTTGAGGCCTCCGAGGCCTGCGACTGCTGCAGGTAAGCGCTTGCCTGCTCGATCATGAGGGTGGCTATGGCATCAGCCTCCGCCAGCGCTCTGGTGGCGTTGAGCTGGCTTTCGGCGCTCTCTGTAAGGGTACGGGCAAGCTCGCGCTGGCGCCAGGCATAGACATAGCTCCAATATGCACCGGCCGTCGCATAGGTACTTGATTCCAGAATATCGACGAGCGTACGCCGTTCAGCCTCGAGCGACAGCTTCGCCGCATTGCGGTTCGAACGGTACAGGTTGCTGCTGCCGAGCCCCTTGAAAAGCGGAACGGTGATGGTCATGCCGGCAGCAGCGGCACTGGAGCTGCCGTACCCTCTTTATCGGTGCGGTTGATCGTGATGGCCGGCGCAACGGTGATGCCGGAGGGAAGATGCTGCGTCACCGAGAGCCCGGAGGAAACGGTATGCAGGTCACCACCATCGGGAGCAGTCCCTGCGTCTTTGCGGTAGGCGGAGGAGAGCGCAATTGTAGGATCGTACCGGCCCGGGCGTCCTCCAGCGTGGACAGGCTGATCCGCAGTGCCTGCCGCTCCGTCAGTACGGCCGGAGAGTGCTCGAGGCCTATCCTGACACTCTGCAGCATGCTGATGCCCTCCCCCGCCTGCACGGAAGCTGCAGGAAAGGGCAGAAGCGCCATACACGCTCCCAGCATGGCTATGCTGAGGGCGCTCTTTAGCTGAATGACCTGGGGATGCGGGCATAGACCTGAATCCTTGGTATGGGAGAAGTTAGGGGGTTAGCTGCCTTCGCCGGATACGAACTTCTTCAGCAGGGGAACCACCAGTTCCACCGGCCGTTTCTCCTCCACTATGATTTTGCCGTTGCAGAGCATGCCGGAGGTGATGGTCGTGTTCGCCCCTTGCCCGATGTCCACCGGTAGCCGCTCGGGGTGCTCCGGTCGCGGAGCAGCTGCACCTTTACCTTGTAGGGCGGGCTCGTCTTTGCGAAATCGGCTGCCAGCTGCTGGTTTTTGATGTCCGTGGCGATGGCTTCCACAGAGACGGGATACTCGCTCACCGAGTAAACACGGCCGACGATATACCCGTACTGTTCAGGCTTGACGGTAGAGGGTGAGATATAGGCCAGCATGCCGGTACGGACTTTCTTGGCATCGCCTGAAGCGACATAGAGGTCAAGGCGGAGAGACTCTTCCGTTCCCTCACCGATGGGTTCGATCTGGAGGATATGTTGCCCTGCGGCTACCTGATCGCCGTTTCCGGCAAGTACTTCGGTGACTATGCCGCTGAACGGGGCCATGAGGGCGGAACGCCATTTGTAGTCTTCCCGGGACTTTTCAAGCTGGCGGGCCGCATCCGAAAGGCTTTCGTCAAGGGCGTAGAGGCTGTTCTTCAAATCCATGATGTCACGCTCAGTCGCGTTCAGGAGGGCCTTTTCGACAAGCCCCTCTTCATACAGACGCCTGAGTTTTGCGACCTTGTCTTCCTGCAGGATGATCTGCTGCCTGATGAACTCGCTCTTCTCCTCCTGATGGGAGGCCAGGAACTCATGCTTGGAGAACGCTTCAAGGAACAGCTGCTTGAGTTCAGGCTGCTCGATGATGGCAAGGACCTGCCCAATCTGCACCGGCTCTCCCCCTTTAAGGGTAAAGCCGGACACAACTCCGCCGGTACGGGCCGTGATGGTGCGGATGGCGCCGGTGGCCATGGTGATCCCCTTTCCGTCGACCGAGGTGGAAATCGCCCCGAGTATGCCCCAGGCAACGGCTGAAGCGATGAAGACACCAACGGCGGCAAGGGCTATCCAACCCCTGCGGTCCGTCACCGGCATCAGGCGGTCGAGGTCATCGGGCGAACTGAGCTTTTTGAGGGCTTCCTTGCGGAATTCTACAGCCATTGGGGGGGTCAGTCTGGATGCATGAGTGAGGCAAAGCACCTGTTCATCGTATGATAATACTGAATTTATGGCTATATACAGGAAGAAGCAAGTATTAATCCCCCTATTACCCCGTGAGCCCATGAAACCCTGGTCACGCTATAACACCCTGTTCCGCAGCGAACGCTACGGCTGGTTCCTGCACAATACGCTTACAGGCATCATGCTCGAGCTAGACGAATCACACAACACGGCAGCAGCATCCCTCCGGAACGGACTTCCGGCTGCTGAACCATTGATTGACGGGGGATTCATCACCGCCCTCGAAGAGCACGGATTCCTTGCTGAACCGAGTGAGGAAAAGCTCAAGCTGATGGAGCTTCGCTACCAGCGCAACGCAGCCTGCTTCAGCACGGGCTATGTCGGCCTGACCATCTGCCCGACGCTCGCCTGCAACTTCGCCTGCCCGTACTGTTTCGAGCACAGCCAGAGTGACGCCACCGTGATGGACAATAGGACGATTGAGGCACTCATCGCGTTCATCAAAAAGCACAACGATGCAAGACACCTCTCGGTAAGCTGGTACGGCGGAGAGCCGACGCTCGCCTTCAGCGTCATCGAGACCCTTACCGAAAAGTTCATCGAAGCCTTCCCTGACTACGCCGATGCCGGCATCGTCACGAACGGCTACCTGCTTGACCATGCGAAAATCGAGCGGCTCGACGACCTCCGGATCACCAGCGTCCAGATCACCCTCGACGGCAGCGAACAGACCCACAACCAGCGCCGCACGCTCCGCAACGGCGGGGCCACCTATGAGCAGATCCTCCACAACATCGACCTCCTGATGGACTCCGGCTGGAAAGGCAATTGCGCCATCCGCGTGAACGTCGACAAGACCAACCGTCATGAATACGCCGCGCTGCACAAAGAGCTCCTCCGGCGGTACAAGGGCAGGAACCTCTCCGTCTATCCCGGCCATGTGAACACCTTTGAGGGCCATGACTACGACCAGCAGTGCGGCATCTGCAACAGCGACTGGAGCACGTTCCAGTTCGACGGGTACAGGAAGGATGGCATCACGCCTCGCGGCGGGTTTTTCCCCGCCAGCGGCGCCCACAACACCTGCATCGCCACCAGCCATCAGGGCTATGTGGTCGGCCCGAAAGGTGAACTCTACAAATGCTGGGAGGATGTCGGCAAACAGGATATGGTCATCGGCTCGGTGCATGAGGAGCCGTTCCTCACCAGCCCCGAGCTTCTCACCCGCTACACCATCGGCACCGACCCCCACAGCGACAGCGGGTGCCTGGAGTGCAAGGTGTTCCCGGTCTGCGGAGGCGGATGCGTCAACAAGCGGATGCGGGTGCAGCAGTTCGGCGAAGGCGGCCTTGATTACTGTTCCCCGTTGAAGGAATCACTGGAGCAGTACCTTGACCTGTACATGGATGTCTGGCACACCAACCAGATCTGCAGCGCCGTGCTCGGCAAGGGCAGCGCCCCGTCAATGGAGAAGGGCTACCGCATGGTCCAGCCGGAGAAGAAAGCGGAAGCGGCGAAGAACCCGCTTGAAAGCCTGACAACACAGGAGTAGGCGGTGCTGCCGGCGCTGGCGCTCCGGAACCTCTGGTATAAGGATGGGCACCGGTTCGCAATGTGGCACACCCGAAGCGGGAGACTGCTGCGAAACGCCAAACAGCTCCTCCTGCGTACCCTGCAACCAACACTTTGCAGCACCTGCATGCATGTCAAAGGCAGCGGTGGCGTCAAACGGGCGGTGCGGATCGTCAGGCTGCAGGCCAGACACTACCCATGGGCGGCAAAGTTCGATATCGCATCCTATTACGAGTCCATCGACCACCAGGTACTTCTTGACCTGTTGACCGCTACAGGTACGAGCCCGCACATGCAGGCACTTGTTGCCGACTACCTGCACCTGCCCGACAAAAGCAAGAGTGGCAAAGGCATGGTGGCCGGCGGGGCCATCAGCCCGCTCCTCGGGGCCCTCTACCTCCACCCGCTCGACAAGGCCATGGAGCAAGAGGAAAGGAAAGGGCGCATCCTCTACCGGCGGTTCATGGACGACTTCATCATCCTTGCCAAGTCACGCCATACCTTCAAAAGCGCCATCCGGACAGTCCACCGTGTGCTCGCCGACCTCAGACTCACCCTGCACCCGGTAAAGCGGTTCATCGGCAGAACGGAAAAAGGCTTTGACTTCCTCGGTTATCAGATTCACCCCGACCGCAAGCTCCGCTGTAGGTTCCGCCCAAGCTCGAACACCAATTCCGTAGAACTTCGAACACTGATTCCAGAAAAGATCGAACACTGATTCCGCAAAAAATCGAACACTTTTTGCTCTTTGCCGGAAAAGGTGTTCGATACCCCGGAAAACATGTTCGAAGTTGACCGGAAAAACTCCTCACCATTCATCTGCAGGTTGACGTATCCTGTAGCCTTATCGTTTTCTCAAACCAAAACGGAGGGCTATGCAACACCAACAAGGCAGAAGAAAAACCATGAGAACTATTCGAGAAATCGCCCGGCTCCACGTGAGTAAGGGGTTGAGTCTGCGAGCCATCGCCGCCGCCTGCAAATTGTCGGTCTCGACCGTACAAGGTTATGTGAAAAAGATCGAGGCGCTGAGCTTGATTACGACGGCCTCACCAGCCTGTCGGACAATGAACTGCAAGAGCGCCTCAGACCAGCACCGAAAGCAGTTCCTGTTCGCCCTGAACCCGACATCGCATCACTCGTCGCGGCAATCAAGCAGTCGAAAGGAAAGGTGACCCGCCAGCTCCTGCATGAGGAGTATCTGGCACAGTACCCAGACGGCTACAAAAAGACCCGTTTTTACGAGTTGCTTCACGCATGGGAAGCGCAGGACAAGGCTACAATGCGCATGACACACACTCCCGGTGAGAAGCTGTTCATCGACTTCTCAGGCGACAAGCCAAGCTGGATCGATCCCATGACCGGCGAAGTTAACCAACCGGAACTTTATGTCGCCGTCCTTGGCGGAAGCTCCTACACCTTTGCCTGCGCTGTGCCAAGCCAGAAGGCTGGCGACTTTGCCATAGCAACGGCTTATGCACTCGAATACTACGGCGGGTGTCCGAAGCTCCTGGTGATCGACAACCTCAAAAGCGGCGTGACACATGCCTGCTACTATGATCCGGAGATCAACCCTACCTTTGCCGATCTTGCCCGCCATTACTCAGTGGCAGTACTGCCCGCACGGGTTCGCAAGCCCAAGGACAAGGGGAAGGTTGAGAGCGGCGTCCTGCAGGTGCAGCGTCGGATCCTTGCCCCGCTCAGGAACCGGCAGTTCTTCAGTCTGGAAGAGCTCAACGCGGCGATAAGCGAAGCACTTGAAGCACTGAACAGTCGCCCGATGCGGCAGTACGGCAAGAGCCGCAAGGAACTCTTCATGGAAGTGGAGAAACACCGGCTTGCACCACTGCCAAAGGAACGCTTCAGCATCGGCTACTGGAGCAAGGCTAAGGTGCATATCGACTACCACGTCGCCGTCGAGAAAAGCTTCTACAGCGTGCCGTATAACCTGATTGGCAAGGCTGTCGACATCAAGTACACCGCTCATCAGGTTACAGTCTACCATGAAGGTGAGGTCGTTGCCCGCCATCTCAGAACCTTAAAGCGAGGCCAGTACATCACGGCCCCTATCCACATGCCGCATGAACACCGCTTTTACCGGGAGTGGAGCCCGGAACGGATACGGTCATGGGGGCAAAAATCGGCCCAAACACCGCGCGCTTGATGGAGCGTATCATGCAGAGCCATGCCCATCCGGAACACGGCTTCAGAGGCTGTCTCGGTGTGATCCGTCTGGCCAGAAGCTTCACCCCTGAACGACTCGAACGGGCGGCCCTCAAAGCACTCGAACGGAACCTGACCAGCTACAAAAGCATCAAATCCATGATGGATAAGGGATTGGACATGGTGACCCTGTTCGAAGAGCAAGAGTCCGCCGCAGCCATCTCGCACCAGAACATCAGGGGAGGTGGGTACTATGCTTGAACATGTCAAAGAACAACTGGTGGCCCTGAAGCTCCACGGCATGGCCGAAGCCCTCGAAATGCAGATCCGTACGCCCTTTGCCGCTGATATGGACTTCACCGAAAGGCTTCAGCTTATGGTGCAGCAAGAAAAAAAGCTTCCGGGAAAGCCGGAAGCTCACCACCCTCCTACGCCAAGCCCGACTGCGCTACCCCGAAGCCTGCATCGAAGAACTGCATGTTGCACCACAACGGGGCATCTCCAAAGCGACAGTCATGGAGCTGGCCCGTAACGAGTGGATCAAGCACCATCGAAATCTCATCATCACCGGCCCGACGGGAGTGGGCAAAACCTGGCTGGCGTGCGCCTTCGGCGTCGCCGCCTGCCGGGCAGGTATCAGCACAGGGTATGTCCGCCTCTCACGGCTCCTGCACGATCTTGGTATCGGCAGGGCAGACGGGTCATATCGCAAGCAGCTTGAGAAGCTATCGAGAACACAGTTGCTGATTATTGATGATTGGGGTATGAGCCGCTGACCGATGCCGGAAAGCGGGACATCCTCGAAATCCTGGAAGACCGACACAACGTACAATCGACCGTCATCAGTACGCAATACCCTGTCTCGGAATGGCACCGGCTCATCGATGATCCGACACTGGCAGATGCCATCTGTGACCGATTGATTCATAACGCCTATCAACTGACTTTGAAGGGTGAATCAATGCGAAAAATGATGGCTAAAATGGAATAACTTCGAACACTTTTTTACATTGTACTTGCAGACCGAATGATGAGGCGTTTACTGTTCGATGTTGACCGGAAAACGTGTTCGAAATCGCCGGAACCACCAAGAGAACCGTAGGAGTGGGTCTGAAGCGGTGATACATTGGTCAAATACATCAAAATATATTTTAGCTGCTTCGCCTTCAATCCCGCGAATGATTTCCTGGTCGGTTATCGTTTGTATTTTTCTGATACATCCAGCCAATAAATGCTGCGCTCGACGCATCTGAACTAAATCAACTTTTTCAGCATGATCACGCATTGTTCGGGATAGGGTGATACGCGCGTTTCCGATTTTACCTATTATAAAGGAGCGTGCTATCATTGCTGATTGCTCATAGTTGTCGGCTAGACGGTACTGAGCCCTTCGTAACAGAATATTACCTCTTGCGGGTCCCTGCATCAAGCAAAGAAACTTCCCGTATTCAGTCAGAAAGGTAATGGTTATGCCTAACTCAGCGCAGTACCCGAATAAGTATGGACTAAAGGAAATCCGCCCAAAACATATAATGCCCTGCAACATATGTAGCGGGATTCTTGTTTTTTCAACTTTATCAATGGAGATGACGGCGCATTCGCCTTCTTTTGAGAGATAGGTGCCCTGAGTAGTGACGAATAGCGTGTTGAGATGTTTTTTCAAAATGAGTCCTCCTGCAGATCATGGAATAACTTCTGAAGGTATGATTTTGCTGACCGGCCATGTGCAATGACATCCGGCATACATTGTTCCAGCAAAGAGCAGTGCTTGCATTTCGCTCCTGGTTCCGGCATTGGCGTAATGCCGCCGTGTATCAAATCATGAACTTCCTTTGCTGCGTTTATGGTTTGATCACGAAGTTGACTGTCAAAGGGAACATCCATGCGGTGCTTGGTCTGCCCGTAAAAAAGTGCGCCTGCGGGTATATGGACGGACAGCATTTCTTCCAGACAGAGAGCTTGGGCGCATAGCTGGATCTTATCTGCATTATGCCCCTTTGGCTTCCCTCTTTTATACTCAACAGGAAATGGTTGAGATTCTTTGTTGCTGTGATGCCATTCAACCACATCAGCAACTCCTGAAAGCCCAAGTATGCGGCTTTTCAGTGAGAGGCTTCTTGTGATTTTGACTCCGGCTCTGTATGATGTTTCTCCCTTGTCAACCAGTTCATGCATTTCCCGACCCTCGGCGGTGAATGCGTTTTCCACCCATATCTGTTCCAGATGGATTAATGCGCACTGCCGAGGACAGAAAATAAAATGCTGCAGCGAAGACAATGTTACGAAGTCCGACTCTTCGTAATAAGCTAACTCAGGCAAGTTTTTTTATTAAAGACACGGGCTCAAGATTTGCTTGATTGATGTCGATAGAATACTCTGCAAATGATCTGGCCGGACCTGACGCTGGATTTTTTCTCGACACGGAAATTCTTTCAAACAGCGAGTGTGCCGGAGCATTTCCGAGTGCTGAGTTATGCTCAAAAATATACAGACCTCTTGTTGACATCATGCCTCGAGCTGCTGAACGGTCATGTTCAAACATATTGAGAAGAGCGTCCCAGAATAGCTGCAGATCTTTTTCTGAAAAACCGGTTTGGTTCGCTAGATTGGCCGACACAAAACCATGGGCAAGATATAGGCCATAGGGGATTGTGTACTTTCGCCCCATGGTTCGGTTGCCGCCATCTTGTTTTTCCGCCTCAGCCTCTGTTGCAACGGCCATGCGGGTGATGCTGTGTTCTAGAGCCACAACCGGTTCAACAGAACGGGCAAAAGTTATTTGCACAGGCCCTCTGACCTGCCCAGCGTTTTCACCGGTTGACATAACGGCACCGAATGTGCGGATATCATAGTATTTGGAGCACATCCAGCTCCGCGCCGCTTCGGTTTTATCACCTTTAGTTTTTGATTTTACCTCCGGTTGTTCATGAGATTCGGCAATGAGGGTGTTGAGAACGCCTTTTTCCTTGATGAAGATTTCCTGCCCCGCAAGTTGTACATAATTTCGGACCTTCCGCTTTAAGCAGACATCACTGACCAGTCCCATTCCTGTTTCTGCATCGATTCGCGGCAGGTTCCCTGCATCTGGGTCGCCATTTGGGTTGCCATCCTGCACATCAAAAAGCAGGACGAAGTCATACCGTTTTTTTTATTGCATCCATCATTTCTCCTGTTGGTTTGTTGGTGATTACGATTGCGTTTTGCTTTCAAATAAAGCTTGCCTTTGGTGGTAATAACCGATGGCAAATCTTGCCTGATCTCCCATTGCAAGATGTGCAGGCATTTCAGTGGTTATGCCGCTGAAGACTTCAGCAAGCATTCGCTCGAAATTGACTTTTCTTCCTGTATTCGAGAGTTTTGCGAGGTGATGGTTCTTGAGCTTCAGGAGCTGAGGAAATACCGTCACCGGAGTTGAAGACGCCGCGCCATAAAAGCGGTCCCTAATTGTGGCGTTAATACCAGGGTTGGCTTCTTCCTGAATTTTCTCAAGAATGGCAAAAAGTCTACCAAGCCGATAACCCGGGCTGTTGTTTTCCATGTCAAGAGTCACTGTGATCTCCTTTTCATTTGTTGAGTGGATTCTGTGAAAACGATTCAAGTATGCTTTTAAAATAGCGGCTTGCAGTCGTGTGACATTTTGTGTGGCACGGATGCGTCGAATGACTGATGATGCATTGTTGTCGGGTATTGGGTCCCGTTCAATACGGCGTTGATGATTTGCCCTGCAAGATTTGGTGGTATGTTGTCAACCTTGTTTTCTTGAGCCATTGCGGATAGAATCCAGAATAACGCAAAATGGTTTTTGTCGTTTTTGGACCGGATTATTTCCAGATCATCAAAATGCTTTCGGATATTTTGAGAAAGACTTTTTACCGTGCCTTTTTGCCAGAACCGAATTGAAATTCGGGCTGCATTTGGGGCAAGCCCAAGGACATAAAAGTCGGTTTCGGAGTCAGTTGTATTATTGCCAGTATAGATACCGTCATAAAGTTTTTTTACGGCCCGGACATCTGCATCAGGATCATCCTTCGGAGGAAACGAGAAGAATGCAGCGAAATCGGTTTCAAAGGCAGTACTTTTTTCGGACCAGAATACGGTAGTGGCGGTGTCGCCGATGGTGAGTTTGTTTTTCGACTCCTTGCCAAGAAGAGTATTGAGTGCCGTTGTATATGCAAATGCCGCGCTCTCGCTGACGGGTGCATTATAGTTCTGGGTTTTGCCATATGATTGAAAGGGGGGAGGTTGAATGACACCAGCGCTGCTCCCGATGATTGAGCTCCTCGAATGCCTTTTATTGACGCATGAAGCCGGGAAATAGCCCCTTGTGTTCCTGAAACCAGACATATGCCTCCATCACCTTCAATTGGCGCAGCTATATAGGGCCGGAGCTCGTCTATGATTGTTGGTTCAGGCGCTTCGGCAATCCGAAAAATCACATTTGCGTTCTTCTCAAACAAGTCTTGCCATAGAGATGCGTCGATGGTTGCTGACTCTATCTTTGCTAATGGTTCATTCTCAAGGAAACGGATGAGCGGCTCTACTTTTTTTTCGGCTTCATCGTTAGCGAATTCGCTCCGTAATCTGTGAATGAATGCGGATTTTCTCTCGTGCACATCCGCTCTGTTCCGCGGGTTTGCGCCAAGCGTATACTCGGCATTATCCCACAAAAGATTGGCTTTGATGCCAACGGTTCTTTTTTCTGCAGCGGGGACAAGAAAGCGTTTGGCTGTTTTCTTTTTCCCATCCCTTCTCTCGTATCTTCGATGGTGACGAATGTCCCTTTTGATCAATCACAACGATAAAGGGAATTTCTTTCCATTCGAAGCCTTCAGGGGCAATCCCGCTCAGAGAGTCAGCAGCTTTGCGCTGATAATAGTCATTAAGTGCTTGTAATATCATTTTTTTACCTCCTCGCTGTCCCAGGAAGGGACATCAATTATGCCGTTTATTATCTGAGGTCGATAAAATGCAGGGGATGGCGACTCGGGGTTCTTGAAATCTAGGTCATAGAGCATGAATCCCAGATCGCGGGTTTCAAGGATAGGTGCTCTTTCGTGATCAGCGTTGTCCACAAGGCGGAAATTGCAGCTAAATTCCCGGCACCCAAGGTAGGGCTGATTGAAGCACTGCCCCTTGCGAGCACGCCGTTCAAACATCCCTTGATATTTCGCTGGGTTTTCGTCCTTTCCTGCAGCGGCTATTTCCGCATCATCAATTAGGGGTTTTTTTTGCGGCTTTTTTTTGCTTCCGTCCTTTTGGATGCAGGGATAAAAAACAAGTTCTGCGTGCAGTCGGTAAGCCACATCGCGAAGGAAAAGACCGGCTCTCTGCTGGCGAGAGTCCTCAATAATAATTCCGTTGCTTTGTGGACTGGCAACGGCCCCAACTTCATTGCGTCTGAATGAAATCCATTTGATGGGCTTTAAAACCTCGATTTTTGTGATTTTCCAGTGTATAGCAGGTTTCCAGAAGATTGCCTCAAAAATCGCTCGTGCTGCTGATGGGGTGATTACATCATAGCTTACTCGTTCCACCTTCATTTCTGGGCGGGTGAAGCATGCGTAGTCCCTTCAACCTCAAGGCAGAAAGTTTTATCGTGGTAGTCCATGGCTTGTTGTTCTCTTTTTTGGTTACCAATACAAGTTCACGCCGGCTTTTACATCAAGACCGAAAACCTTGTTATAGAGGGTTTCTGCAGTCTGCACCCACAGACCTTCAATGTTTTCAACGACTCCATTTCGTTGCATTTCCTGTAGGTCATTTTGATATACATTTACAGAAAAACGCTGTAGTCGACGCATCAAATATCGAGAGGGTCCCGCATCTCGGAGCTGCTTTATCAGTTGTGTGCTATCATGATGCTGAGATTGATATTTGACGATTACTCCATGCTGGTGTGCATTGTTGATAAGTTTAAAGCGTTGAGCCGCTGTGCGAAATTGTAGCTTGAATTCTCTGGCATCAGTTCCTGCCAAGAGATCCATAATACTTTGCTCATCAAAATTGTTTAGGCTGTTAAAGTATGCCCTGAAGTAGCACTGAAAGGCGCCGGGCATAAGCGATGCCGCAAGTTTGGGATTACTATTGAAAACCTCCTGAGCAGCCTGTTCGGCTTTCAGCATAATGCCTTTTGGTGACGGTGTCGGCGGGTTGAATACGGTGACATGACCATAGTCTAAAAGACCTTCTCGATTGCATCGCCCTGCAGCCTGGGCAATGCTATCAAGGCCGGAAAATGCACGATAGACGACGGGGAAATCAATATCCACGCCAGCTTCAAGTAATTGCGTGCTGATTACTCTTATCGGTTGATTAGTCATCAGCTGTTCTTTTACTGCTGCGATGACTTCGCTTCTATGCTCCGGGCACATCAATGCAGAAAGATGTACCGTCCCTTCAGGCATAAGTTGATGCAACTCACTGCAGTCTTTGCGGGTATTGACAATGCATAACACCTGCGGGTGTTGGCATAATTGATCTTTTACTTCCTCCCACTGCAGCTTCTCGCGAGATTTCGGGCCATAGACTTTTACTCGTTGAAAAATCTCAAAAAGAGTATTTGGGTTGGATATGATTTCCCGAACGGAACCCGCTTTGAAGCCGTTAAGGATATTATCGTCTGAGCCGATTCGCTCTGTAAGAATTGGTTGTGTCGCCGTACATAGGAGAAGAGATGCCTTGAAGTATTCAGTCAGGACTTTCAACGACGATAGTATTGGCTGCAGAAATCCTGTTGGGAGAGTTTGGGCTTCATCAAGAATGATGACTGAGTTAACCAGATTATGCAGTTTGCGACAGGACGAGCTTCTGGCCGCAAAAAGTGACTCAAAGAGCTGGACATTTGTTGTGACAATGATTGGAGCATCCCAGTTTTCCGATGAAAGTCTAGCACTTTGGGTTTCCCTGTCAGGGTCTAGGTTGCTGTGATGTTCGAGCACGGCATCGGACCCGAATATCTTGCGGAATATTGCGGCTGTTTGCTCAATAATGCTAGTGTAAGGGATGGCAATAATCACTCGTTTTTTTTTGTACTTGATTGCATGTTCAAGTGCAAATGCCATCGATGATAAGGTTTTTCCTCCACCAGTAGGAACTGTAAGAGAAAATACCCCTGGCGCTAGACTGGCCTTGTTTTTGCATTCTTCCAGAATCGCTTTTCTATTTGTATTAACTGGTGTTGCGTTGGCAACCTGTTGCAATTGATCAATATGCTTGTCAAAAAGGGGTTTCAGTTTATCCAGCGTCCACTCCTGATGTCTTTCTTTGGTTTTTTCGGGCGCCATGAATGACTCTGTGTCAAGAAAGTCTGCATCAACGAGACAAGAGTATAACATGCGAACCCAAAGATGCACGGCCTCATAATTATCCCGAAATCCTGAACCACATGGTATAGATGTTGGGAGTTGCTTTGCAAGAAGTTCTTCTGGCGGCTTTCCTTCTAGGGCAGCATATAGGTTCTCAATAGTTGAAAGTCTGTCTGATAAGGCCCGCCGCCATGTGGCTCATAGGTCCAGTTCGGCAGTCCGGCATGATGTCCGGCAATCAAATAGGCAAGGATTCTCCCTACCTGCCCATTTTTATTGACTGCATGCAGCGCCCCAGCTGATGAGTGATCAATTTTGCCCATTCACTCCTCCTCGGTGTAATTGCCGTTGTTGTTGCGGATATATTCCTGCCAGAGCGGATTGTATTTGCCAAGGTCATGCCATGAGCCAGCAATTCTTAACCAGTCTGCATTGTCAAATTCAGCTGCAAACTCTGCAGCCATATCCGCAACATGCGTCAAGTGATTCAGAAGAAGGTGTTCTTCCCATCGTAAATCCTCCAATTGGCGAAGATGTGCAACTGGTTTCATTTGATGAAAGGTGAAGTGGATGTCATCCTGTAAACAAGCCCGGTTTAAGGGGTAACTATTTGTGCGTTTAGCTGACCTGTGCGCTCTTTATTGACCTGAATTGAGCGATTAGTATCTGAGGGGGAGCATCATCCGGGGAAAAAATCCCGACTGCCGCCACAGGGCTTCTTTTTTTAACGTTTTTTCCGGTCTGTGCGTGCATCACACGCACGCTTGATGCTTGTGATAGGGAAATATACTCCACTACTACAGGATTTCTTGTCGATTGGGCGCACTAATCCCATCGTTTTCTGTCGTTTTTCAGCAC
>PYLN01000002.1_pt1 | contig 54418 bp, 72 predicted proteins | sample 1675811 | NCBI WGS metagenome assembly PYLN01 (sample SAMN08732055, study PRJNA438928) | Freshwater metagenome, whole genome shotgun sequencing project. | isolation source: meromictic lake | place: Russia: Kandalaksha Bay | collected 2014-09
CGCAGGAGAGGACCGTCACGCGAAAAATGAAGGAGTTCGTGACGGCAGTTGAGCTGGAGAAAACCTATACCAAAGACGAAATCCTGGCCTCTACCTGAACACCGTCTATTACGGTTCCGGAGCTACGGAATTGAAGCGGCGGCAATCACCTATTTCGGCAAAAAGGCCAGTGAACTGACACTGCCCGAGAGCGCAACCTGATTGCGACACTGAAGAACCCGACAGCTACAACCCGGAAAAAAACCCGGAAGGCTCACTGGGCAGGAGAAATCTCGTGCTCTCCCTGATGGAAAAGGAGAAGTTCATCACTCCGGCCGTAGCGGCAAAAGCAAAAAAGACTCCGCTCACAATCAACTACACTCCGGTCAGCCACCACGGAGCAGCCCCTTATTTCACCGAGTATATCCGCCAGACAGTCAAGCCCGCAGCCAGGCTTGGCGACATCAATCTCCATCGGGACGGCCTGACCATTCAGACCACACTCGACAGCCGTATGCAGAACTACGCCGAAGAGGCGGCATCCGAGCATCTCGCCAGCCTTCAGGCAAGTTCGACCGTTACTGGACATGGACCGAGCCACTGAAAAACCAGATGATCAGGGAGAGTGCCCGATACCGTGAAATGCGCGACGAAGACGGGCTTTCGGACGCCCGTGCAATGGCGAAACTCAAGGCCGACAAAGTATGGCTGAAAGGGCTTCTTCACGACAAAACACGCATTCAGGTGGCTCTGGTAGCCATAGACCCTTCCAACGGCCATGTAAAGGCATGGGTAGGCGGCAACAAATTCGCACCCGAGGACTACAAGTACCAGTTCGACCATGTGTGGCAGGCACGGCGCCAGCCGGGCTCCACCTTCAAGCCCTTTGTGTACAGCGCTGCCATCGACAAGGGAATCCCCGCCAACTTCCAGGTGCTCGACCAGCCCCTTGAGCTCAAAAGCGGTGACAAGATCTGGTCTCCAAGAAACTCCGACAACTCTTCAGGGGGATGGACCACCCTCCGCTCGGCCATAACCCGTTCACTGAACCAGGTGACGGTACGGCTTGCCTATGAGAACCTCACCACTTCCGAAATAATCAGCTATGCGAGAAGAATGGGGATCTCTTCACCCATACCCTCGAACCTCTCAATTGCACTGGGAACTGCTGAAGTGTCACCGCTTGAACTTGCCGGAGCATTTTCAACCTTTGCCAACAATGGTGTCTGGAACGAACCGGTCTCCATTCTGAAAGTGGAGGACAAGAACCACCACACCCTGTCGGAATATGTCCCCAACAGCCGCTTCGCCATTGACTCAACCAGCAATTTCGTCATGGTCTCAATGATGAAGGATGTCATCAACAAGGGTACCGGCATAGCCGTTCGAGCCCGTTACGGGCTCGACATTGAGGCCGGAGGCAAAACAGGTACCACCCAGAGCCTTCGCGACGCATGGTTTGCGGGGTTCACTCCGCAGCTGGTTGCCGTGGTATGGACCGGCTTCGACGATGAGCGAATCAAATTCACCTCCATGGAATACGGCCAGGGCGCCCGCGCCTCTCTGCCAATATGGGCAGGTTCATGAAACGCTGTTACGCCGACCCCGCACTCGGCCTTGAAAACAGGTATTTCCATATACCCGACAATGTCATTGCCGTACCAATTTCCTCAACGACCAACAGGCCCTCGAACCTCTATGACCCTGAGGTCTACATTGAATATTTCACCCCGAAAGGGTTCCAGTATTACCAGAATCAGCCAGATCACTCTGAAGAAGCAGTACCCGACCCCTCAATGGATCCGTCGGCAGTCCCCGAAAAAGACTGGAAGAGCGAATGGGGATTCTGATGCCTGCATTTCACTAAACCAACAACCGTCCTCCCATGCAATCTGTCCTGGTACTGGATTTCGGATCACAATACACACAGCTGATAGCCCGCCGCATACGCGAACTCGGCATCTATTCCGAAATCCTCCCCTACAGCACCACACCTGAAACCATTCGCGAGCACAACCCGAGAGCAATCATCCTTTCGGGAGGACCCACAAGCGTCTATGGTGATTCAGCCATTCTACCCCACCCCGGAATCTTCTCTCTCGGCCTCCCTATCCTCGGTATCTGCTACGGCCTGCAGGCATCGCCAACCATTTCGGCGGTGCAGTTGAAAGCTCCTCCAAGCAGGAGTTCGGCAGGGCTAAAATTCTGGTGGACCGTAGCGCAGGTCATGAAAGCCTGCTCTTTGAGGGCTTTCCGGATTCCGATGTATGGATGAGCCACGGCGACAAGGTAACCCGCATGCCCGAAGGATTCCGCGTCACCGCAAGCAGTGGAAACTCTGAAATGTGCGCCATCGAGAGCTATGGAAGCAAAGCCGCCCTTAAAATATACGGACTCCAGTTCCACCCCGAGGTACAGCACTCCCTGTACGGAAAACAGCTGCTCGGAAACTTCCTGTTGAACATTGCCGGAATCACTCCCGACTGGTCGTCAAAAAGCTTTATCGACCACCAGATTGCCGATATTCGCGAACGGGCAGGAAACGATACGGTCATCTGCGGCATCAGCGGCGGGGTCGACTCTACCGTGGCAGCAGTTCTCGTCAGTAAAGCCATCGGCAAACAGCTGCACTGCGTTTTTTGTTGATAACGGCCTCCTCCGCAAGAATGAAGCAGAAAAAAGTCATGCAGTTCCTCAAGCCGCTGGGCCTGAAAGTGACCCTTGCCGATTCGCGCGACCTTTTCCTCGGGCGGCTGAAAGGTGTTGCCTCCCCTGAAAAAAAAACGCAAAATCATAGGCCGCACTTTCATCCGTGTCTTTGAAGAGCACATCCACGAAGAGAAGTTTCTCGTGCAGGGCACCCTCTACCCCGATGTGATTGAGAGCGTCAGCGTCAAAGGGCCGTCGGAAACAATCAAATCGCACCACAATGTTGGCGGACTGCCCAAGCGCATGAAGCTGAAGCTCATTGAGCCGCTGCGCGAACTGTTCAAAGACGAGGTCCGCGCTGTAGGCCGCGAACTTGGCATAGCTGAAGATATTCTCATGCGCCACCCTTTCCCCGGCCCCGGCCTTGCGGTCAGGGTGCTCGGATCGGTGAACCCCGAACGGGTTGAAATTCTGCAGAACGCTGACGAAATTTTTATTGAAGAGCTGAAGTCAAGCGGCCTCTACCAGCAGGTATGGCAGGCCTTCTCAGTGCTTCTTCCTGTGCAGTCGGTTGGAGTGATGGGCGACAAACGCACCTATGAGAATGTGCTTGCGCTCCGCGCTGTGGAATCAACAGACGCATGACTGCCGACTGGGCCCACCTGCCGCACGACTTCCTTGCGAAGGTATCGAACCGCATCATCAACGAAGTCCGCGGCATCAACCGTGTTGCCTACGACATATCATCAAAGCCACCGGCTACTATAGAGTGGGAATAGCTCACATGCAGGGGGAAAAACTCACTTACGCTTTTTTTACCGGCATCCTCATAGGCACATTGGGAGGTCTTATCGGACTGGGCGGAGCTGAGTTCCGCCTACCCCTTCTGATCGGCTTCTTCGGTTTTCCGGCACTGGAAGCGGTAATTCTGAACAAGGCGATGAGTCTGGTTGTCGTAGCATCAGCGTTGCCGTTCAGGCTGGTGCCGTCTCATGGGACCTGCTGGCCGACAACTGGCAGATCGTCATAAATCTGCTTGCCGGAAGCCTGCTGGGAGCATGGATGGGTGCCGGATGGGCAACAAAGCTTCAGTCTAAAGGGTTATACAAAATCATTGCAACCCTGCTTGTCGTCATCGCGGGCGTTATGATCAGCGGCCATCTGGTGGAAGGTGCCGGCAGTCCTTTGCTGGAAAACTCCCTTCAGCTGGCACTCAGCGGCGCGGCAGCTGGCTTTGCTATCGGCGTTGTCGCCGCCCTGCTTGGAGTTGCAGGAGGAGAACTGCTTATACCGACCCTGGTAATTCTGTTCGGCGTCGACATCAAGCTGGCCGGCAGCCTTTCCCTTGCTGTCAGCTGCCAACAATGCTGGTCAGCTTTACTCGTTACAGCCGTGACCGGAGTTTTTCAGTACTGGGAGCTAATAAACCTTTTCTCTTCATCATGGCAGCGGGGTCCCTCGGCGGCACATGGATTGGTGGCCGGTTACTCGGGGTTGTTTCTGAAACTGTACTGATTCCTATGCTTGTCCTGCTTCTGCTTCTGTCTGCATTCAAGGTTTGGAAACACCAGTAAACACCTGCACCAAGAACCGCCATCGCAAGTGAACGCATGAAAGAGCTGCTCCTTTTAAATATCTCAGGCCCGGACCGTCCGGGCCTCACCGCATCCATCACCGGGGTGCTCTCCAGCCACCTGATTCCGGTACTCGACATCGGTCAGGCGGTCATCCACGACCACCTCGCACTCGGTATGCTGGTGGAAATCCCCAGCGGCTCGGACTCGGCCGCCATCATGAAGGACCTCCTCTTTAAAGCGCACACCCTCGGCCTCCAGCTCACCTTCACGCCGGTCACGGAGACCGAGTACGCCAGGTGGGTCGACGAGCAGGGCAAAACCCGCCACCTGCTCTCGCTGCTCGGACGCAGGATCACTGCCGAACACCTCGGACAGGTGACTGCCATAGTCGCAGCACACGGCCTGAACATCGACACCATAAACCGCCTCTCCGGTCGAGTTCCCCTTGAAAACGGGACAGAGAGCGACATAACGAAGGCCTGCGTTGAGTTTTCGGTGCGCGGCACCCTCCAGAATGAAGCGAAGTTCCGCGAAGAACTGCTCATAGTCACCGACACCCTCGGCATCGACATAGCATTCCAGGAAGACAACATCTTCCGCCGCAACCGCCGTCTCGTAGTGTTCGACATGGACTCAACCGTCATCACCTCCGAGGTGATTGACGAACTGGCCCTTGAAGCGGGTGCGGGAGCCGAAGTTGCCGCCGTCACGGAGCGGGCGATGCGCGGTGAGCTTGATTTTTCCGAAAGCCTGCGCCTGCGGGTCTCAAAGCTTGCCGGGCTTGATGAGTCGGTTCTTGAACGGGTGGCAAAGCGTCTGCAGCTTACTGAAGGAGCGGAAACCCTCTTCGGCAGACTGCACAATCTCGGCTTCAAGACAGCAATCCTTTCAGGCGGCTTTACCTACTTCGGCCGGTATCTGCAGAAAAAGCTGAATGTTGACTATGTGTACGCCAACGAGCTGGAAATTGAAAATGGAACGCTCACAGGGAGAGTTATCGGAGAGGTTGTTGATGGAAAGCGAAAAGCTGAACTGCTGGAACATATTGCCACAAAAGAAAACATTCGCCTTGAGCAGACCATTGCTGTGGGTGACGGAGCAAACGACCTTCCCATGCTCGCGAAAGCCGGGCTCGGCATCGCCTTCCGAGCTAAACCCATTGTGCGCGAAAGTGCCCGTCAAGCCATTTCTACCCTCGGCCTTGACGCAATACTCTATCTGATGGGATTTCGCGACCGCGACTCAGTCTAAGTATTCCACGAACCCTTCAAACTCCTCCCGGGGCGGAAGCGTAATGGCTCCTGAAGTGCAGATGGGTACGCAACGCGTGCAGAGCACAAGGCACTTATAGGGATGGGCAACAACCAGCTTCGGACGCTGGACGCCGGTAGGATCAGGCGGACCGAGCTCAAACACTCCGGGTTTGCAGAGCACCTTGCAGTCGCCGCAACCGTTACAGAGGTCGGGGTTGATTGTAGGATACCAGGGGATATCTTCCCTTGGCACAAGCAGCCGCTTCTTCCTTTTCAGCGGAGCCTTTCCCTCTACCTGCCCGGGAGGTGGAGCTTCATTGGTTTTTTCCTGTGCCTTCTGCGGCAAAGGAAGAGGGATCTGTGGCGCTTCAGAGAGAGTTGCCTCAGCCTGCTCGTCATCAAACCCCTCCATTCTGCGCGATTTGAGTAGACGGCGCAGTGAGCGAACAGGTCTGAAAGGGCACCCCTCACATGAGAGCTTTTCACATCGTCCAAAAAAACAGTCAAGAATCAGCATAAGCTTAATCGTGAATTGTGACCGGGAATCCAGGGAGCCCTCTACTTGATGATTTCCACAAAGTGCCGGAATCTTCGACAGGAGGAAGCTTATGGCTCCCGACGGACATTGCGCCACACAACGGGTACAAAGCACAACGCAGCTGTACGGGTTCGTAACCATCATCTTCGGGCGGCCCACACCCTCAACCGGACCCGGCTGAAATACCCCCGGCCGGCAGAGGTCATGGCACTCACCGCATCCGTTACAGAGATCGGCGTTGATTGTGGGATACCAGGCAATCTCCTCCCGGGGAGCAGTAAGACGCTTCTTCTGTTTAGGTGCAGGTGTACTCATAGGTAATGATATCCTCTGTTACAGTGAGAAAGAACGATGCCCTGCGCCGGTCGTGCACTTTGGGCGCACATTATGCCGCAGGATTGCTGGCGGTATTCTCCTGCCCTGCCTTTCTTCAGCCCGCTTTTTCGGGGGCGCCGCAGACGCAGCGGTCAAGATGGCGGAGCTTTATTTCCACAGCTTCTGCTGCCTTAAGGAGCGGATAGCCGGTGGGAGGTCCGGTGAGGAGCGGATGGGTACCAAACTGCATGGTGAGCAGTTCATTGATGGTCATTTTGCTCTCGATGATGACCCCGATAACATTGATAAGTTCACCTGCACTGACACCTCCGGTAACTGCGCCGCCGAGCACAAGGCCGCTTTCGCGGTTGACAATGAGCTTGACGAACTGTGCCGCTGTTCCGGGCATGGTTTTGGGATGCTTGTCGATGCCTTCAAATCCGGCTGAGACCACATCAAATCCGCGCTCACGGGCAAGGTCTTCAGTAACGCCTGCCGCAGCAAAGGTGATTCCGCCGATTGCGGTGGAGAAAATGGCAATAGTGCCGCCAAAGGTGCGAAGCCGTGAAAGGCCAAAGAGGTTCATGCCGGCGATGCGCGCTTCTGAAACAGCGGTTGAGGCAAGCATAAGCCCTTGACAATACGGGTAATGAAAGAAAACTTCTCAGCACAGTCGCCCACAGCGAACACATCCTTATCGGCAGTACGCATGTATTCGTCAACCTTGATGGCACCGAGTTCATTGAGCTTCATGCCGGCCTTTTCAGCAAGAGCAACATTGGGAGCGTACCCCATTGCAAGAATGACTGCATCGGCTGAAGAGTATCGCCACCCTCAAGCATGACCCGCCGGACAACTCCACCCTCGCCTTCCAGTGCAAGAACCTTCTCATTGGTTCTGAGGGTAACGCCGCGTTCTTTGAGAATCCCTTCCGCCTTAAGCGAGAGATCGCTGTCGAAAGCGAGGCTGAGCACATGGGGCAGGACCTCGACAAGGGTAATCTGTTTGCCTTTTTTGATGAGCTCGTCGGCCATTTCAACACCAATGAATCCGCCACCGATGATGACAATCTTTTCGCACGGCTCAATCCTTTCGCGCACATCGGCAAGATAGTTGCGGTCTTTGGGAATGGTGAAAACATTCTGGAGGTCGCGTCCTTTGAGCCATCCGGGAACGCGGGGCTGGGAGCCGGTTGCAATGACAACCTTGTCAAAGGAAATCTCAAGGCCGTTTGCCGTAAGGGCAGTTTTCGTTTCGCGGTCAAGCGAGACCACCTCATCAATGACGAGCTCAACACCTGCTCCCTCAATGTGGGCGTTCGGAATGACATTCTGCTCAACACCTTTCAGTGTGCCGAAAATATAGGGAATGCCGCAGGGCACAACAGCCTCCCGTTCCTTGCGCACAACCATAAAGCTTTTATCGGCATAAAACGCCTTGCCGGTTGTTGCTGCGGCTATACCTGCAGCGCTTCCGCCAATCACCAATACATCAACACTCTTCTTCATTTTTGAACCTTTTTTATCCTATTAATTAAAAACACATATAAGACACTTCGCTATGCCTTTACGATACAGCGTACTGCCTCTCTGAACACTCTGCAGGCATCTTCCATTCCCTCGGGATTTTTACCGCCGGCCGTAGCAAATTCTGCCTTGCCGCCACCCCCGCCCTTCACAGCTGCAGCCGCCTGACGAATAAGTTTTCCGGCATCAATGCCAAGCTCCTTGACCGCCCTGTCGGAGGCGAAAGCTGCAAGGGAGACTTTTCCTTCGGCAGAACTGCAGAGCAGTCCAGCCGAAAGGGGAAACTGCTGGCGAAGCATCTGGGCTGCATAACGGAGCCTTCAGCATCGGCCCATCAACCACTCTGGCCACAATGCGGCAGCCACACACATCTTCCAAAGCGGAGGCATCGCCTGAAGCTTTGCAAGCAGAACATCTGCCTTGAGCTCCGCAAGCTGTTTTTCCAAAGCCCGACGCTCCTCAAGAATTGCCGCCACTTTTTCCGCAGGCGGCTCTTCGGCTTTCATTTTGAGCAGCTGGCGTACATCGTGCAGTTCCCGATACTCGTGCCACATCAGCTCTTCGGCCGCACGGCCGGTCAGAGCCTCTATACGCCTCACACCAGCGGCCACGGAAGATTCGCCCACAATCTTGAAAAGCCCAATCTGCCCCACATTATCAACATGAGTTCCACCACAGAGTTCAACGGAAATCCCGGGAATTTCAACAACCCGTACGAGGTCGGCATATTTGTCTCCAAAAAATGCCAGCGCCCCTTTGGCTATGGCGTCGTCGTAAGGAACATCGGCATGCTTCAGGGTTGCTTCAGCCTGACGGATACAGTCGTTCACTGCCGACTCGACAGCATCTATCTCTTCCGGGTGAGTTTTGAGAAATGGCTGAAGTCAAACCTGAGACGCTCCGGATTGACAAGGGAGCCTTTCTGCTGGACATGCGCCCCAAGAGTATGACGAAGTACAGCGTGAAGCAGATGAGTCGCTGTATGGTTCCGTTCGGTTGCCTGACGGAGCTTTCTGTCAACAGAGGCATGCACTCTCCCCGGGCCAACAGCAATATCGGCCGGGTCGGCCTCGCTGTCGCGGACATTGTCGAACGCACGGGTAACCACATGAACAAATGAGTCACCATCTTTCTGCGTGTCGGTCACTTCAAGCCTGTATTCTCCAGTTTCAATCCACCCACGGTCACCCGTCTGCCCGCCGCTCTCGGCATAAAAAGGAGTCCGGTCGAGCACGAGCAGAAGGTTCTTTTTACTCCTGGAAATACCAATGATGGATGCATCAGCTTCCAGCCCGTCGTATCCGGTGAACTCTGTGGCGTGTAGATCGGAGAACCACTCCCACGAACCCTCTTCGGCCCCGCCCCGCTGTTTTTCACGGCGGTCCTGACGGGCCCGGGTTTTCTGCTCCTGCATACAGCGTTCAAACCCTTCGCCATCAACCTGCAGGCCGGCAGATGAGGCCATGAGGCGGGTAAGATCAAAAGGAAATCCGTAGGTGTCATAGAGCTTGAATGCGTCTTCTCCCTCAAGAGTTGAGCTGCCCTCGCCCCGGACCTTTCCAACCAATCCGTTGAAAATTTCAATCCCGCGGTCAAGCGTCACAAGAAAACTCTCTTCTTCAGCTTTAACAATACGAGCTACGGCATCCTGGCGGTCGCGAAGCTCAGGGAAAACATCGCCCATCGAGTCGGCAACCGTAGCCACAAGGCGATGAAGAATCGGCTTATTGTATCCAAGATCTTTTGCATAACGAAGGGCACGGCGAAGAATGCGGCGAAGGACATACCCACGCCCTTCGTTTGAGGGCATGGCGCCGTCAGAGAGAGCGAACGAGAGGGTTCTTGCGTGATCGGCAATCACCCTCATGGCAATGTCCTGAGGGTCGTGCATTGAGGCGCCATACTCAACTCCGGTCAACTCTGTTATGGTGTCGAAGAGAGGACGGAAAACATCAGTATCATAATTGGAAGACTTTCCCTGCATGACGGCACAAACTCTTTCAAACCCCATACCGGTGTCAACATGTCTTTGGGGAAGGGGCTCCAGACGGCCATCGACTTGACGATCGTACTGTATGAACACTAAATTCCAGAGCTCAATGGCTTGGGGTCGTCCGCATTCACGAGTGCTCTGCCGGAGCCGTCGGGAGTCAGGTCTATATGAATTTCCGAACAGGGACCACACGGACCGGTCTCACCCATCTCCCAGAAATTATCCTTGTCGCCGAAACGAAGAATATGGTCGGGGCGTATGGAGGTTTTCTCTTCCCATATCCTGAAACTCTCGTCATCATCATGATAGACGGTTGCGTAAAGGCGCTCTTCAGGGAGTTTCCAGACAACGGTCAGAAGCTCCCATGCCCAGGTGATGGCCTCCTCCTTGTAATAATCACCGAACGACCAGTTACCGAGCATCTCGAAAAAGGTGTGGTGATAGGTATCGCGGCCCACATCTTCAAGGTCGTTGTGCTTGCCGGAAGCGCGGATGCATTTCTGTGTATCGGCAGCGCGGCTGTATGGCCTCGTCCCCTTGGCGAGAAACACATCCTTGAACTGGTTCATCCCTGCATTGGTAAAGAGCAGGGTAGGATCATCGGCCGGAATGACCGGCGCGGAACGGACAATGGTATGGGACTTGCCAACAAAAAAGTCCAGAAAGGACTGTCTGATATCACTGGATTTCATAACACAGGTAAAGTCTTGTTGCATGGCCGCGGAAACTCACCAAGCGGCGGCATTCGCGCGAAAGTTACCCATTTGCGCTCGTGTTGCCAACTATATTCCATTGTTATTTCACTTCTGCAACCGTTCATTGAAACCATGCACGGAACAGTTGGGGGAGGAACCGGGCTATCTTGAGGGAAAAAGATTTATATTGCAGCAAGCAATAGTACACTGCATGTCAAAAAGAGACACCGAACCTGCAACACAAGACGGAGAGAGCGAATGAGCTGGGGAGTGGAAGATGACGGCCGCCGCAAGGGGGTCAAAAAGCTGATGGAGCTTTCCGAAAAGATCATGCGGGATAACCCGAACCATGTCAATGAGGTCTCCAAAAGCGACAGCGGATGCTGGATGGAGCAGATGTACGGCATGCAGCGCTGCGATTTCTGCGACCTTGCCGCCGACTGCCCCATCCGTGAAGAGCAGGAGTGGCAGGAATACCTGAAAACCAACAACATCGTTGTTGAGAAAAGCAGCGAAGGGGAGAGCAGAGCCGAAACATGAATTTTGTTTCCCCGCAATAATCCTCTATATTTATTGTTTGCCTGCAGACTAAAATCCGATCATACGGTCTGCACTGTTTTCCCGCCTTAGCGCATCTATTATCATGACAACAACCCAGGTGGCCGCCCGCAAAGAGACGGGTCACTCAGGGTGGGATGTTGTTGTTTATTAACCTTGAAAAGTAATGACAGGGACTATGACCGACATAACAACGACAAACAAAGGGGTCAATGTAACGCCTAAAACCAGTGTAACCGTGCTTTTTGCCGGTGACTCAGGTGACGGCATGCAGCTGACCGGCACGCAGTTCGCCAACACGGTGGCTGTATACGGATCCGACCTTAACACCTTCCCGAACTTTCCCTCCGAGATCCGTGCTCCAGCAGGCACCATTTCAGGAGTATCGGGCTTCCAGATGCAGTTTGGAAGTCAGTCGGTCTATACACCCGGCGCAAAGTTCGATGTGCTCATTGCCATGAATGCAGCGGCGCTTAAAGCAAACCTCAACAAACTTCATCATGGAGGAATCATCATTGCCGACACAGACGGCTTTGACGACAAAAACCTCAGGCTGTCGGGATATGGTGAAGGAAACAATCCGCTTGAAGACGGTACGGTTGCCGACTACACGGTATTCAGCGTACCAGTTGTTTCCCTGACCCGGAAAGCTCTTGCCGACACCGGACTCAGCGTGAAAAATATCGACCGCTGCAAGAACATGTTCATTCTGGGCATTCTCTACTGGCTCTACAGCCTGCCCATCGACACCACAATCAAAACCCTGCAGACCAAATTCAAGAACAAAGCCGACATCGCTGCTGCCAACATCAAAGCGGTCACCGCAGGTTATAATTTTGGCGACGAAACTGACATGTTTGCCCAGTTCGGCCGTTTCTCGGTTGCTCCGGCAGGCAAACAGCCGGGAACATACCGCCGTGTCACCGGCAACGAAGCGGCAGCCATAGGCCTTGCCGCAGCATCAAAAAAAAGCGGGCCTGAAACTCTTTCTCGGTTCCTACCCCATTACTCCGGCAACAGAAATTCTCCAGACACTGGCCAACCTGAAACAATGGGGCGTCAAAACCTTTCAGGCTGAAGATGAAATTGCCGGCGTTCTCAGCAGCATCGGCGCCTCATACGGCGGCGCGCTTGCGGCAACCAGCACCTCAGGTCCCGGTCTTGCCCTCAAGAGCGAAGCACTCGGCCTCGCCGTCATCATGGAAATCCCTCTCGTCGTCGTCAATGTACAGCGTGGCGGTCCCTCAACCGGCCTGCCGACAAAGCCGGAACAGTCCGACCTCTTCATCTCCATGTACGGCCGTCATGGCGAAGCACCGATGCCCATCATCTCTGCACATTCGCCTGTTGACTGTTTCTATGCCGCCTATGAAGCAGCGAAGCTCTCCGTTGAGCACATGACGCCCGTCATCTGCCTGACCGACGGCTATCTGGCCTTCAGCTCAGAGCCGATGCTGATTCCCTCACCCGCAGAGCTCAGCGAAATCAAACCGGTGTTTGCCAAACCAAGAGCAGCGGATGACGAGCCCTACCTTCCCTACAAGCGCAACAACATGGGCGTCAGGGATTGGGCTGTTCCCGGAACCAAAGGACTCGAACACCGTATCGGAGGTCTTGAAAAGGCGAACGAAACAGGCAATGTGTCGCACGACCCGGCAAACCACGCCCTGATGACAAAGCTCCGCGCCGAAAAGGTGGAGAAGATTGCGGACTGTATCCCGCTCCAGACGCTCGACAATGGAGCCGAGAAGGGGGATCTCCTGGTTCTTGGATGGGGCTCGACCTACGGCGCAATCAAAATCGCAGTTGACCGCGCAATCAAAGCCGGGCACAGTGTCTCCCACGCACATGTCCGCTACCTGAACCCTTTCCCGAAAAACCTCGGGACAATGCTCGGCAACTACAAAAAGGTCCTCATTCCTGAAAACAACTGCGGCCAGTTGCTGATGATGATCAGGGACCGTTTCCTTATTGAGCCGGTTGCGTTCAACAAGGTTGAGGGTCTGCCGTTCAATGAGATGGAAATTGAAGCAAAAATCACCGATATCGTAAAGGAGCTGTAAACCATGACCGACACACTGACCAAACTGACGGCAAAAGATTTCACTTCGAACCAGGAACCGAAATGGTGTGCTGGCTGCGGTGACCACGCCGTCCTCCAACAGCTGAAAAGCGCCATGGCCGACCTCGCACTCAAAACCGAAGAGGTTGTGGTTGTATCCGGCATCGGATGCTCCTCACGCCTGCCTTACTATGTAGCGACCTATGGCATCCACGGAATTCACGGCAGAGCGCTGCCGGTGGCAAGCGGCCTGAAAGCCGCCCGCCCCGAACTCAGCGTCTGGGTAGCTACGGGTGACGGAGATGCACTCTCCATTGGCGGAAACCATTACATCCACACCATCCGCAGAAACCCCGACCTGAATGTCCTGCTCCTGAACAATGAGATTTATGGTCTCACCAAAGGGCAGTACTCTCCGACATCAAAAATCGGACAGCGCACCGTCACCTCACCAAACGGCGTGGTTGATTACCCGATGAACACCGTTGCACTGACTCTTGGAGCAGGCGGAACATTTGTGGCCCGGGTTATGGACCGCGACGGCAAGTTCATGCGTGAAATTTTCAAGCGTGCCGCTGAGCACAGGGGAACATCACTGGTGGAAATCTACCAGAACTGCCCGATCTTCAATGATGGCGCCTTCACCGCGTTCACAGACCGTGAGCGCAAGGCCGACACCACCATTTATCTGGAGCACGGCAAACCCCTCATCTTCGGCAAAGAGAGCGACAAGGGAATCAAGCTTGACGGGTTCACCCCTGTTGTGGTTGACCTCAATGATCCCAAGGTATCGCGAGATGACCTTTGGATTCATGATGAAAATGATTTCATCAAGGCCAACATGCTCTCCCGCTTCTTTGACGACCCGGATGCAGAGGGCGATTATCTTCCGCGTCCTTTCGGCATCTTTTATGCTGAGGACCGGTTCACCTACGAAGACGCCCTGACCGCTCAGGTGGAAAAAGCTCAGGAAGATGGTGAAGGAACCCTTGAGTCACTGCTTACAGGAAAAAGCACCTGGACCATCAAGTAAGTCCGACTCTCAAATCCAGTGAACAGGAAAAGCCGGCTCAGGGAGCCGGCTTTTCTCTGTAGATCAAAAACAGTTTCAAGTATTCCCCTACCCTCTCTTATCCCTCCTCGTTCCAGACTCCCATGGAGGAAAATTTCTCGATTCGACTGTTGACCAGCTCTTCGGATGAAAGGGGAAGAAGGGCTGAAAGCTCTTCTATAAGAATGCCTTTGAGTGTTCCGGCCATGGCTTCAGGAGCGGTATGAGCACCACCCATGGGCTCGGGCACAATCCTGTCGATAATTCCCTGACTGAGAAGGTCGGGAGCTGTCAGCTGCAGCGCCTCAGCGGCCTGCTCCTTGTAGTTCCAGCTTCTCCAGAGAATGGATGAGCAGCTTTCCGGGGATATGACTGAGTACCAGCTGTTTTCAGCCATGAGAATGCGATCACCCACACCAAGGCCGATGGCGCCACCACTTGCCCCTTCGCCTATGATGACACAGATGACAGGAACAGTCAACTTCGCCATTTCATAAAGGTTGCGGGCAATGGCCTCAGCTGGCCACGCTCTTCAGCCTCAATGCCGGGAAAAGCGCCAGGTGTGTCAATAAGGGTAATGATGGGCTTACGGAACTTCTCGGCAAGCTTCATGAGACGCAGAGCCTTGCGGTACCCCTCAGCTGCGCCATACCGAAATTGCGATAGAGATTGGACTTGGTATCGCGCCCTTTCTGGTGGCCAATGACCATGACCGGCTGGGAAAATCCCGATACGCGGTCCTCAATGCGCGCAAAGCCGCCAACAATCGCCTTGTCATCGCTGAAGTGGCGGTCACCGGCGAGCTCTACAAAGTCGCAGGTGATCATATAAATATAATCGAGCGTATATGGGCGCTCCGGATGGCGGGCAAGCTGCACCTTCTGCCACCGGGTCAGGTTTTTATAGATAGACTGACGCAGTGCCTCAACTTTTTTCTCCAGAGTTCCGATCTCGTTCTGCAGAGCCTCGGCTTCATTTGGAGCCTGTTCGCGCGAACTGCTTCTCAGGCAGTGGCGCATCTCGCCAAGCTTCGCTTCAAGCTCAACAAGCGGTTTTTCAAAATCCAGGACGACTTTCGTAGCCATAGGTAATAATCAGATGAATAAGTCTTCCGGGCGGACAGGCAATGCCCGTATACCCAAGATAAAAAAAAAGTCCACCAGGCTGAAGCCTGAATGGACTTTTTACATGAAGAGAGAAAGCATTAACGGAAAAAGCTGAAGCTCTTATCCGGCAACTTCGTCTTTCAGGCTTTTCCCGGCTTGAACTTCACAACTTTCTTGGCGGGAATGGTGATGGTTTTTCCTGTCTGGGGTTACGGCCCTGGCGTTCGGCTCTGTCGCCCGTGGTAAATGTACCGAAACCAACAAGAGTCACATCGTCGCCGGCTTTCAGCGAAGAGGTCACAACATTGATAAAGGCATTGACGGATTTCTCTGCGTCAACTTTGGTCAGATTTGACTGGGCGGCAATTTTTTCTACAAGTTCTGCTTTGGACATAGCACATGTTTTTTTATTGGACTGAAACTTATTCTATAGAAAGGTACTAATGGAATGAATTTAAACAGTACTTCTTAAAGATGCAATCCTTTTTTCTCCATAAAACCTCACAGGACGGGGATTTGAATTGGTCAGGAGCTATGTTATATTCAATTTTTACACGATTATACCAAAAATAAGTCCATGACTTCCATAAGCAATGTCTCCAAAGGCGCCATCATCCGCTTCAAGGGAGAGCCCATATCGTAGAAAGTCTTGTCCACCGTACACCCGGCAACCTCAGAGCCTTCTACCAGGCAAACATGAGAAACCTGAAAAGCGGCCGCAATGTGGAATACCGGTTCAGCGCCACGGAATCAGTTGATGTCATCATAACCGAACGCAAAGAGTACCAGTACCTTTATATGGACGGGGCAGACTATGTCATGATGGACTCAACCACATTTGACCAGATCAATGTATCGGAAGCCGCCATCGGCAGTGGATCGCGTTTCATCAAGGACGGCATCACGCTCACTATTGTCTTTTCTGACGATGGTGCCATTCTCAGTGTTGAACTTCCTACCTTTGTAGAAGTAGAGGTAACTGAAACCAGCCCGGCATCAAAAGATGACAGGGCAACCAGCGGAACCAAACCAGCCATTGTGGAAACCGGAGCCGAGGTCAATGTACCGATGTTCGTCCAGAACGGAAGCGTCATACGGGTCGACACCCGCAGCGGCGACTACATTGAACGAGTAAAAAAGTAACATCCCCGCACAAGCGGAACGCAAACGAATGTAACCCTAAGTCCCATTTATCATGAATCTTAACGAAATCAAGCAGCTTATTGACCTTGTCAATAGTTCTGATCTTCAAGAAACCATCATTGAAGAGGGAGAATTCAAAATCACCCTGCGCCGCTCACTCCCGCATGAAGCAGTTGCTGTTGCCTGTGCCCCCGCATCGCCAGCTCCAGCCGTTCCGCAGGTCGCCGCACCTGCTGCTGCAGCAGAAACAGTTGTAACAGCTCAGGCTTCAGGCCTGACCGATGTCTGCTCGCCGATTGTCGGCACCTTCTATCAGGCATCATCCCCGGATACCGCACCGTTTGTGAGCGTTGGCGACAGTGTCAAAAAAGGTGATATCCTCTGCATCATTGAAGCCATGAAACTCATGAATGAAATTGAGGCAGAAATCAGCGGCACCGTTGCTGAAGTACTGGTAGAGAACGGTCAGCCGATTGAATATGATCAGCCGCTGTTCCGCATCAAACCATAAACAATTTCACATACCACGACCTTGTTCAAGAAAATACTCGTTGCAAACCGGGGTGAAATAGCCCTGCGCATCATGCAGACATGCCGGGAAATGGGCATCAGCACAGTTGCAGTCTATTCAACAGTCGATGCCGAATCCATTCATGTCCGCTACGCAGATGAAGCCGTCTGCATAGGACCGGCCCTCTCACGGGAGAGCTATCTCAATATCCCCCGGCTGATTGCGGCTGCAGAGGTCACCAATGCCGATGCAATTCATCCGGGCTACGGATTTCTTGCTGAAAACGCCGAATTTGCGGATGTCTGCGCGTCCGCCAATATCAAGTTCATCGGACCTACGGCTGAAATGATCAACCGTATGGGCGACAAGAATACCGCCAAGTCCACCATGATAGCGGCCGGCGTACCGGTTGTTCCCGGAAGCCCGGTCTGGTGACCGATCTGAAAGAGGCAGTCGAGACAGCAAAAAAAAACCGGCTACCCCGTCATCATCAAACCAACTGCCGGTGGCGGCGGAAAAGGGATGCGCGTAGTGCATGAAGAGAGCCAGATTGAAAAGGCCCTCAATACCGCCCGAAGTGAGGCTGAACAGGCTTTCGGCAACAGCGGCGTCTATATTGAAAAGTTTCTGGAAAACCCCCGTCATGTTGAAATTCAGATCATGTCTGACCAGCACGGCAACACCATCCATCTGGTGAACGCGACTGCACGGTGCAGCGTCGCCACCAGAAACTCATAGAAGAGACCCCCTCACCAGCTGTCAATGATGCCTTGAGAAAGAAAATGGGTGACGCTGCTGTTGCTGCAGCATCGGCAATCAACTATGAAGGAGCCGGGACCATAGAGTTTCTCCTTGACCGCCATCAGAACTTCTACTTCATGGAGATGAACACCCGCATACAGGTGGAGCATCCCGTGACCGAGGAGCGCTATGATGTTGACATCGTCAAGGAGCAGATTCTGGCTGCATCAGGAGAATCACTTGAAGGCCGCCAGTTTACCCCGAGAGGCCACTCAATCGAGTGCCGCATCAATGCTGAGGATCCGGAGCACATGTTCCGCCCCTCACCGGGAAAACTGCAGGTATTCCACACACCAGGTGGTCACGGCGTTCGGGTAGACTCGCACTGCTATGCAAGTTATGTAGTACCATCAAACTACGACTCCATGATTGCCAAGCTGATTGTAACCGCACACACCCGGGAGGAAGCAATCGCCCGTATGTCGCGCGCTCTTGACGAATTCATTGTTGTTGGCATCAAAACCACCATCCCCTTCCAGAAACAGGTAATGCACGATACAGTCTTCCAGAGCGGAGAGTTCGACACCAGCTTCCTTGACACATTCCGGTTCGAGAAATAATCGGCAAATCAAAGACTCTGGATCAAAGAGAACCCACAACAGAAAAGGGCTGCCTCAAAAAGGCAGCCTTTTCTGTTTGCCATCATCCCTCGTCATGCGCCGTACAAAGAAAGTAAGAGTTGGGGACACTCATGACTGAGTGTACTAGAGAAGTACACTCAGTCATGAGTGTCCCCAACTCTTCCCAACTCTTACAACTCTAAGGGAAACAAAAAGAGGCCCTTAGGGGGCCTCTTTTGTGGTGTTCGTGTTGCTCGTTGGTGCTGAAATCCTTAGGCGTCTTCTTTTGCCGGGGCCTCTGCTTCAGGCTCTCCTATGAGTCGGAGAGTCTTGTATTTTTTGAGGCCGGTTCCTGCCGGAATCAGCTTGCCGACAATAACATTCTCCTTGAGACCTGCCAGATGGTCGACCTTGCCGGCTACTGCGGCGTCGGTAAGCACCTTGGTTGTCTCCTGGAATGATGCAGCGGAAATAACGCTTTCGGTCTGCAGTGCGGCACTGGTTATGCCGAGCAGCACAGGGTGCGATGTTCCCTGCAGCGCAGGTTCGTATGCGATCATGACTTTACCGTTCTTGCGAAGTTCGCGGTTGAGCTTGGTGATGTCGCGCAGTTTCTGCAACTCCTCGTCCTGCATTCTGGCAGGTGCATCTCCTCTTTCCGTGATGCGGACTTTCTCGGCAACGCTTTCGTTGGCTTCAAGGAATGCACTGCGGTCAATGAGGTCACCGGGAAGCATCTCTGTATCACCAGGCTCTTCAACGCGAACTTTCTGAAGCATCTGACGAACAATGACTTCAAGATGCTTGTCGTTGATTTCAACACCGGCGTTGATCTGGTATACTTTCTGGATTTCGTTGACCAGATACTGCTGCACCGCATTGGGGCCCTGAATACGGAGAATGTCCTGAGGGGAAACGGCGCCATCGGTCAGCGGGTCGCCTGCCTTGACTTCGTCACCTTCGTTGGCGAGCACATGCTTTCCAACCTGGACATAGTATACCTTCTCTTCTCCGAAGTCGTTTTTCACCTTGATCTCCTTGCTGCTCCGACGCTGTGAACCGAAGCTGACATAGCCGTCAATTTCAGTGACAATTGCGGGGTCGGAAGGAATACGGGCTTCAAACAGCTCGGTAACCTTCGGCAGACCGGCGGTAATATCACCACCACTGCGGTCAAGGTTGCGTGGCACCTTTGCCATAATATCACCGGGAACAACTTTCTGACCGTCTTCGACATAGAGGTTCGACTTGATCGGCACGGGATAGGTCTTGCGGACCTCTCCTGTTTCATCTACAATCATCAGACGGGGCTCGCGGGTTTCGGTTGCCCGAAGCTTGGAACGCCAGTTGATGATGGTGTGCTGGGCAAATCCTGTCTGAGGATCAACCTCCTCTTTGTAGGTGACACCTTTTTCAATGTCGGCGAATTTGATGGTACCATTGATTTCAGCGATGATCTGCGTGCTGTTGGGCTCGCTGCTGAACAATACCTGGTCTTTACGGACAAGGTCACCGGCCTTGCATGCGAGATGCGCACCGTGAGGAACAACATAGCGCTTGAGAACCTTGCCGCTGTCGGAATCAACAAGGTTGATTTTGCCGTTCTTCTGAATGACAATGACGCTGTCCTCCTCGACACCATCTTCATTGATGGCTGAGTGGTCTACTGTTTTAATATCCTCAAACTGAACGGTTCCCTCATTCACAGCCTTTGTTTCAGTTTCGGAGATGCCACCCTGTGCGGTACCGCCCTGATGGAAGGTACGAAGGGTCAGCTGCGTGCCCGGTTCACCGATTGACTGGGCGGCAATAACGCCGACAGCCTCACCGATTTCAACCGGCTTGTGAACCGAGAGGTTGGTACCGTAACATTTCGAGCATATACTGTTTGGCTTCACAGGTCAGCACCGAGCGGATTTCAGCCTCTTCAACTCCGGGAGTGTCTTGAATGAGTTCGGCATGAGCGTCCGTAATCGTTTCACCGGCAGGGACAATGACATTTCCGGTTATGGTATCAACAATGTCGCGGGCGGTAACGCGGCCACGAATTTTTTCACGGAACTTGATCTGACCGCTGGTCTCTTCTTCAATGTTGCGATAAATGAGGAGTCCGCGGGTCGTGCCGCAGTCTTCCATGGTCACAATCACATCCTGTGCCACATCGTGCAGTCTTCTGGTAAGGTAACCGGCATCGGCTGTTTTCAGCGATGTATCGGACAGACCTTTTCTGGCACCGTGGGTGGAGATGAAGTACTCAAGAACGGTAAGCCCCTCCTTGAGGTTTGAAATAATCGGGTTCTCAATAATCTCGCCCGGCTGTCCCGACATGGACTTCTGCGGACGGGCGATAAGCCCCCTCATGCCTGTAAGCTGACGAACCTGCTCGCGGGAACCACGGGCACCGGAGTCAAGCATCATGTAGAGTGGATTGAATCCCGCACGATCCTTCTTGAGAATCTGGTATGACTCCTCAGCAACAATGTTGGAGGTTTTCTGCCATACATCAACAATCTGGTTGTAGCGCTCGTTGTCGGTAAGAGTACCACGGTTGTACTCTTTGACAACCCTGGTGCTGTCACGCTGAGCTCCCTTGATGTGCTTCGCCTTGGTTTCCGGAACAATGGCGTCAGACAGACTGACTGAAAGACCGCCCTTCATTGCGTAGAAGAACCCAACCTGCTTGATGTTATCGAGGAAGCGGGCGGTTTCAACATTACCGACCTCGCTGGAGAGGCGGCCGATAAGCTCTTTGGCGCCCTTTTTATCAATAACGCGGTTGATGAACCCTATCTCGTCAGGCACACTTTCGTTGAATATGACCCTTCCTACTGTTGTAAGAATCAGCTTCTTCTGTTCAAGCTGTGATTTCAGCCATGTGTGCTTTTCGGTGCCGGGCTCTACGACAAGATCAAGTACGCGCAGTGGATCAAACTTCTGATCTATGCGGCCTGTGTGCTGAATGAAGATCTGGGTATGAAGATCAACGCGCTCTTCATTATGGGCAATCAGTACATCCTCACGGCTGTAGAACACAGAACCTTCGCCAACACCGCCTGAGCGGGATTTCGTCAGGTAGTACATGCCGAGTACCATGTCCTGAGAAGGAACGGTAACGGGCTTTCCGGACTGGGGAAGAATCAGGTTGTGTGACGACAGCATAAGGAGTGATGCCTCAAGCTGCGCCTCCTGCGACAGAGGTACATGCACAGCCATCTGGTCACCGTCAAAGTCAGCGTTGAAGGCTGTACAGACAAGCGGGTGAAGCTGGATTGCCTTTCCTTCTATCAGCGTTGGCTGGAAGGCCTGGATACCGAGACGGTGAAGGGTCGGAGCACGGTTAAGGAGCACCGGACGACCGTCGATTACCTTTTCAAGAACATCCCAAACAACTGGATCCTTCTTATCAATAAGCTTTTTGGCTGATTTCACCGATTTAGCAATACCACGCTCAACAAGCCTCCTGATGACAAAGGGCTGGAAGAGCTCAATGGCCATGCTTTTCGGCAGACCACACTGGTGCAGCTTGAGTTCCGGGCCAACCACAATAACTGAACGGCCGGAGTAATCAACGCGCTTACCCAGGAGGTTCTGGCGGAAGCGTCCCTGTTTTCCCTTGAGGGAGTCAGAAAGCGATTTGAGGGGCCTGTTCGATTCACCGGTCTTGACAGCGTTGGCCTTACGGGAGTTGTCGAACAAAGCATCAACGGCTTCCTGCAGCATCCGCTTTTCGTTGCGGAGAATAACCTCCGGGGCGCGGATGTCTATCAGTTTTTTAAGCCTGTTGTTGCGGATGATCACACGACGGTAAAGATCGTTGAGATCTGAAGTGGCAAAACGCCCGCCTTCGAGCGGAACAAGGGGACGAAGTTCGGGAGGAATGACCGGTATGGCCTCCATTACCATATACTCGGGCTTGTTGCTTCGTAGATGTAGGGCTCGGGCATTTCATCCTCAGGGAAAAGCCCTGTTGACTTTTTGCGTACTTTGCGATGCGGCTCGTAGCTCTTACGGAAAGCCTCAACAACTTTAAGGCGCTTAAGCGCATCGGCGCGTTTCTGCTCGGAGCTGCTCTCTTTGAGAATGGTCCGAAGATGTACGGCTGATGCGTCGAGATCCAGGTTGCGGAGGAGCAGGTGAATAGCCTCACCGCCCATTTTAGCAACAAACTTCGCAGGATCAGAATCATCCAGGTCCTGGTTGTCTTCAAACTCGGTAATGATCTGGAAGTACTGCTCCTCTGTCAGGCGGTCAAGCTTTTTAATCCCCTGCTTTTCGCCCGGCTCACCGGGATTGATGACCACATAGACTTCGTAATAGATGATCCGCTCAAGTTCTTTTGTTGAGAGGTCGAGCAGGGCACCGATTTTACTTGGTACTGAACGGAAGAACCATGTGTGCACAACCGGAACGGCCAGGGCAATATGCCCCATGCGCTCGCGCCGCACGCTCTTGGTTGTCACCTCCACGCCGCAGCGGTCACAGATAATTCCTTTATAGCGGACCCTCTTGTACTTTCCGCAGTAGCACTCCCAGTCCTTCGTGGGACCGAATATTTTTTCGCACATCAGACCGTCCCGTTCAGGCTTGAAGGTACGGTAGTTGATGGTTTCAGGTTTCAATACCTCTCCGCGCGAGTGTGCAAGAATGCTTTCAGGCGAAGCGATGCTGAACTTAATCCTTGAAAAATCACCTTTAAGCGGCGATGCTCCCTGTGAGAAAATCATAGTCAATATCCTGGTTAAACGACTCGTTTCAACTTTCGTTACTGCTGCAAAAGGCCACCGTGGCTCTTAAGGGTCTAAGGGACACGGTCGTCGATACGGACCTCGAGACCAAGGCCCTGCAGCTCTCTGATAAGCACATTGAAGGATTCAGGAATTCCCGGATCGGGTAGATTCTGACCCTTAACAATTGCCTCATATGTTTTGTTGCGGCCAATGACATCATCACTTTTGACTGTCAGCATCTCCCGGAGAATATTGGCTGCACCGTATGCCTCAAGTGCCCAGACCTCCATTTCACCGAACCTCTGACCACCGAACTGAGCCTTTCCGCCCAATGGCTGCTGGGTAATAAGGGAGTATGGACCGGTTGAACGGGCGTGAATCTTGTCGTCAACAAGGTGGCTCAGTTTGAGCATATAAATGTAGCTACAGTCACCTCGTCATCGAACCGCTCGCCTGTACGGCCGTCGTAAAGACTGACCTTGCCGTGGGCAGGAAGTCCGGCGCGTTCAAGCTCTGCCTGAACCTCTTCGTAAGTGGCACCGTTGAAAATCGGGGTCTTGAATTTGACACCGAGCGTTTTGGCTGCCCATCCGAGCGAAGTTTCATAGAGCTGACCGATGTTCATACGACTCGGCACACCGAGAGGATTCAGCACAATGTCAACCGGCTTTCCGTCGGCCATGAACGGCATATCCTCAATAGGCAGAATTTTACCGACAACACCTTTGTTTCCGTGACGGCCGGCCATTTTGTCGCCAACCTGAATCTTGCGTTTCTGGGCAATGTAGACTTTTGCCAGCTCCTCGATTCCGGGAGGCAGTTCGTCGCCCACATTGACCTTGTATTTTTCATTCTCTCTCTCGTCTGCAAGGTCCTTCAGCTTGAAGCGGAACTCCTTGACAAGACGGATGACGCTGTCATCAACCTTCTTTGTTCCGGTAATTCCATTGGAGAAATCAACCGTCTCAAGGAATGAGAGGCCTGCAAATTTCGAGATGAGTGCAGCGTCGAACTTTGCACCCGCAGCAGCAAGTGTTTTTCCTTTGTCGCTCTGAAGACCGGTGGTCTCTTTGCCCTGAAGAATCTTGTGAAGCCATTTTTCAAAGCTGATACGCAGATCCTGCTCACGGCGTTCGAAACGGCTGTCTATAAGCTCAAGCTTTTCTTTAACATCCATCCCAACCTTTTTCTTGCGGCTGAAGAGCTTTGTCTTGATGACAATGCCTTTCATACCGGCGGGCACATGCATGGAGGCATCTTTCACATCGCTCGACTTATCGCCGAATATTGCCCGAAGAAGCTTTTCTTCAGGAGTAGGATCGCTCTCGCCTTTCGGGGTGATTTTACCCACAAGGATATCGCGCTCCTTGACTTCAGCTCCAATGCGCACGATACCGTTCTCGTCAAGGTTACGAAGTGCTTCGTCACTGACATTGTAGATGTCACGGGTAAACTGCTCTTCGCCCCGTTTGGTGTCACGGACATTTGCCTCGAACTCATGAACATGGATGGAGGTGAACACATCGTCATACACGAGGCGCTCGCTGAGAATGATTGCATCCTCAAAGTTATATCCACGCCACGGCATGAAAGCAACCAGCACATTCTTTCCAAGGGCAAGTTCGCCATTCTCGGTAGAGGAACTGTCGGCCAGCACGGTTCCTTTTTCGACCTTCTGACCATTGTGCACAAGCGGCTTCTGCGAAATGCAGGTATCCTGGTTGGAACGCTTGAACTTGATCATCCGGTAGGTCTTCAGCCCTCATCAGGATCGAGCAGCGAAAGCTCTTCATTGCTGTCGGGGTTGATGTCGTAACGGACCTTGATATATTCGGCCGTCACCTCTTCAACCACACCTGAACCCTCACCAAGGCAGACAGAGCGGGAGTCGCGCGCAACCTTTTCCTCCATACCGGTTCCCACCACAGGGGCCTCTGAGGTCAAAAGAGGCACGGCCTGGCGCTGCATGTTCGCACCCATCAGGGCGCGGTTACCGTCATCATGCTCAAGGAAGGGAATCAGTGCCGCCGCCGCGCTGACAATCTGCACGGGAGAAACATCCATATAATTGACATCCTCTGAAGGCACAAGAGGGTAATCGCCCTTTGTCCTTGCCTGCACGGATTCGTCAACAATGGTGTTTTTATCATCAAGTTTAATGCTGACAGGTACGGTAATCTTGTTCTCTTCATCCTCAGCAGAAAGCATGAGGACCTCATCCGTCACATGGCCCTTGTTGACCACGCGGTAAGGTGTCTGGATGAATCCCTTATCGTTGATTTCTGCATAGACGGAGAGCGAGGAAATCAGACCGATGTTTGGGCCCTCAGGAGTCTCAATCGGGCAGAGCCTGCCATAGTGGGTATAGTGGACATCGCGAACCTCGAAACCTGCACGCTCGCGCGTCAGACCACCGGGTCCGAGAGCCGATACCCTCCGCTTGTTGGTCATTTCGGCCAGCGGATTGGTCTGGTCCATGAACTGTGAAAGCTGGCTGGTGGCAAAAAAGCTCGACACCACGCTCGACACTGTCCTGGCGTTGATGAGATCACTGGGGCAATTTTGTCGGAGTCGCGCGAGTTGAGTTTTTCGCGGACATTTTTGCCCATCCGGGCAAGCCCGATAACAAACTGTGCGGCAAGCTGCTCACCAACAGAGCGGACTCGACGGTTTGCCAGATGGTCCACATCATCAACCTCAGCCTGGCCGTTGACCAGCTTGATGAGATAGTTGATGACAGAGATGATGTCATAGTGGGTCAGAACCAGCGTGTCTTCACCGACCGGTTCGTCCGAGAATGACTGAATAGTCTGATTGATTTTTGCACTGATGGCATCAGAGAGTTCCTTAAGCTCTCCCTTTCCGGCAAGATAGCTCTCAAGCTCAGAAAACTCACTGCTGAGCTTTTTGCGGATCCTGTAACGACCGACCTCACCAAGGTCGTACTTCTTCTGATTGAAGAATGTGCGCTCAAGGAAGCTGCGCGCCGCATCAATATCGGGAGCCTCATTGGCCTCAGTTCTTCATAGACAATCTCAAGCGCCTCCTCTTCGGTAGCGGAACTGTCGTTGAGGATGGTATTGCTCACAATGGACTTATCCTGTCCCTTGTCTCCACCATTGAAGGTTTTCATCACCTTCACGCTTTTCTGTCCGGCGGCTATGATCTGCTCCAGCACCTCTTCGGTAATTGCCGTTCTTGCGCTGACAACCTCACCGGTGTTCATGTCAACAATGTCGGCTGCAAGATACTGGCCGATAAGGCGATCTTTTTTGACACCTTTGAGCTGAACCTCTTCAACAAGGTCAAACAGGCCAAGAATGTCTTCATCACGGGCAAACCCGATTGCGCGAAGCAATGCTGTGACCAGAAAGTTTTTCTTCTGATCTATATAGACAAAGATCTGGTTGTTGATGTCGGTCTGGAACTCAATCCACGATCCACGGGTCGGGACGATTTTAGCCGAATACATTTTCTTGCCGTTCGGGTGAACGGCTTCACTGAACACGACGCCGGGAGAACGGTGAAGCTGGGCGACAACAACGCGCTCTGCGCCATTGACGATGAAGGTACCCCGTTCGGTCATATAAGGAATCCGGCCGAGGTATACCTCCTGCTGGAGCGTCCCCTTCCAGTCGGTCTCGTCCGCCTCATCCTTGTAGGAAAGTTTCAGTTTTACCTTCAGGGAAACATCATAGGTAAGTCCTCGTTCAATACAGTCTTCCACCGTATACTTCGGCTTGTCAAAGCTGTATGAGATATATTCCAGAAGGTACAGACCGCGAGTATCGGTAATGGGGAAAGCGCTCCGCAGAACCCGCTCAAGACCCTGATCGCGCCTTTTGGCAAGCGGCACACTGTCCTGAATGAAATTATGGAACGAATCAAGCTGGACTTTTAAAAGGTCGGGAGCTTTTATGACGCTTTGTATTTTCGAAAAATCAATACACGGTGTTGGTGTTGCATCAACCACTTTCACATGCACCTCGCTTTTATCAATTGCATGAAATCTATAGAGAGTAAGTCACAACAAAGAGCCGTTCAAACCCAACCGGCCACACTGGCACGGATGAAGCTCAGTCGCATCATCAAAGGACTACATTAAAACCACTACTTACACAAACAGACAAAGCTCCACCTCAATGTGAAGCGGAGCTTGCTGCATGAATTCGGCTAGGCAGAAATCACTTCAGCTCTACTGATGCGCCTGCATCCTTGAGCTCCTTAACGATCTTCTCTGCATCCTCTTTGGAAACAGCTTCCTTTACTGCCTTAGGTGCGCCATCAACAAGATCCTTCGCCTCTTTCAGGCCAAGACCAGTGATTGCGCGAACAACCTTGATGACATTGATTTTGCTGTCGCCGGCGGCGGTCAGCACAACATCAAACTCAGTCTGCTCTTCAGCTGCAGCTGCAGCAGGAGCTGCTGCGGCAACACCTGCAACCATTGCGGGGGCAGCGCTGACACCGAACTTCTCTTCAAGCGCCTTGACAAGTGCCGCTGCATCGGTAAGGGTAAGACCGCCAATTTCTTCTACAAGTGTTTCGATAGACATTATTTCCTCTCTCCTGTTTAATTGACTGATGTAAAAAATTGAGTGCGTAATAGACTTTGTGTGAACCTACTGCTTCTGCTTGCCGACCTGGTCGACCACAGAAACAAGATCCCTCATAACCGCGTTCATGACCATAGGAACGCTGGCAATAACATTGTTGATGATGCCCGCTGCCCGACCGATGTTTTCAGTTTTGGTCAGCATTTCAGACAGTACGCCAAGCTGATCAGCCTCAAAAACGACCCCATCAATGGCGGCCATCTTGAACTTGAGGGATTCATTATCCTTGCTGAACTTTTTAATTACCCGTGCCGGTGCAATCGGATCGTCATAACCGAACGCCACCCCTGTTGTGTTTTTCAGCGCGCCCGCAAGCCTGTCGGCCCCGGCAAGATCGCCGAGAGCTTTTTTTGACCAGCGTGTTCTTGACAACACGATACTCTACCCCGCTTTGCGAAACTCATTGCGCAACTCCGACATTCTGGAAACGCTCAACCCCTGAAATTCGGTAAGATATATCCCCTGTGACCGGCTCACCTTTTCGGTAACGCTCTGGACCACCTGTTCTTTTTTCTCTCGCTTCATCGTAATAAACCCGGTTTTTGTTAGGCGACAACTTTGTCCATTTTAACCCTCACGCTCGGAGACATGGTGCTCGACAGGGCTATTCCCTGTACATACAACCCCTTTGCCGCAGAGGGCTTCAGGCGAACAACCTCGCGGAGGAAGCTGGAAATGTTTGCCACCAGCTGATCGGCCTCGAAAGAGACTTTACCAACAGGGGCGTGCACATTGCCTGCCTTGTCAACGCGGAACTCGATTTTGCCCGCCTTGACCTCTTTGACCGCCTTTGCTACATCCATGGTAACCGTTCCCGATTTCGGGTTCGGCATCAGACCGCGTGGTCCGAGGATCTTGCAACTTTGCCAAGCTGCCCCATAACATCGGGGTAGCAACGATCACATCAACACCGGTCCATCCGTTCTGGATTTTCTCGACATACTCTTCAAAGCCGACAAAATCAGCGCCAGCCTCTTCTGCCTCAGCCACTTTAGCCTCTTTGCAGACAACAAGCACCGAAACCGTTTTACCGGTGCCATGCGGAAGCATGACTGTCCCGCGGACCACCTGGTCGGCGTGACGAGGGTCAACACCAAGTTTCACCGCCACATCAACCGTAGCGTCAAACTTCGTTTTTGTAATTTCCCTGATTTTCGCAACAGCATCAGCGAGATCATACTCCTGATTCCGGTCGACCTGCGACGCTGCATCCCTGTAATTTTTTCCTGCCATCGATATATTTATGCAAGTGGTTAAAAAAGCGGCCGCGAAGCCTCCCACGATCTGTCAACTAAAAAAGCGTACTACTACCCTAACGAACTCTTCACTCCTCAATAACAATACCCATACTCCGGGCCGTACCCATAATCATCTCTTCAGCGCCGCGAAGATCAAAAGCATTGAGATCAGGCTTTTTTCAGTTCGGCAATTTTCTTCACCTGCTCACGGGTAACGGTGCCAACCTTGTTACGGTTCGGCTCACCGGAACCTTTCTGCAAGCCAGCTTCCTTGAGAAGGAGTACAGCGGCAGGCGGAGTCTTGGTGATGAATGTGAACGACTTGTCAGTATAGACGGTGATGACCACAGGAATGATCATACCAGCCTCAGACTGGGTCTTTGCGTTGAACTGCTTGCAGAACTCCATAATATTCACGCCTTTCTGGCCAAGGGCCGGACCGACGGGAGGAGCCGGATTTGCACCACCGGCAGGAATCTGGAGCTTGATGAAACCGATTACTTTTTTTGCCATGTCCTCTTTCTGTTCAGAAGCTTACCAGAGCGGCAAGCCAATTGTTTTTATTGGGAAACTGATTTCACCTGCGAAAAGTCTAGCTCCGTCGGCGTGCTGCGCCCGAAGAAACTGATCATCACCTTCACTTTCATTCTTTCCGGGCAGACCTCATGAACAACGCCCGCCAGTGAACTGAACGGCCCATCAATAACCTTCACGGAATCGCCCACATTATATGGAGCCTCAACAACCGTCCTTTCAGTAACAGCATTCTCCGGCTGAAGAAGCTTTTCCACCTCGTCAGGACGAAGCGGGATCGGATTGTCATCAACGCCAAGGAAGCCCATGATTGAAGGAATATCCAGAATCAGGTTGCGGGTCTGCTTATCGAGCACCGCCTCAATAAGAACATATCCAGGAAACGCATTCTTGGTCATCGCGCGCTTCTTGCCGTTCTTTACCTCGATAAAACGCTCGTAAGGCACATAGACCTGCAGAATCTTGTCACCAAGACCACTGCGCTCCACCTCAGCCTCAATACCCTCCTTAACCTTCCGTTCATGTCCGGAATAGATTCTCAGAGCATACCAGCGCGCCACCGGAGTACCTTCCACTTCACTGTCCTTATTTTTTGCGCCCATCAAACGACTTCCCGTTTTCTTACAGTAACTTCCCCATCGCAGAGCCAATCACCCAGTCAACAACAAAGGTGAAAAGCGCCAGAAGCCCCGACACAGTCAGGACAACAACGGTCAAATCTTTTATCTCTTCTTTGCCGGGCCACACAACCTTCCGCATCTCGTTGACGACATCACGGTAGTACTGAGAAGCCTTTGCGATATACTTATTCATGTATTCAGAGCCCGTAATAAACTTTGCGACAGAATCTCCAGCCTGCACGTCAGGAGGGACTCGAACCCCCAACCTGCGGTTTTGGAGACCGCTGCTCTACCAATTAAGCTACTGACGTGTACAAATAACAGTCATCCAGAAACCTGAGCTGATGATCGGACTTGAACCGATGACCTCTTCCTTACCAAGGAAGTGCTCTACCGACTGAGCTACATCAGCCTGACAATACAGGAAATAAAACCGTGGGTAGGGAGGATTCGAACCTCCGAAGACATATGTCGACAGATTTACAGTCTGTTGCGTTTGACCGCTTCGCTACCTACCATCAATCGTTCAGAGCTGGTGATGGGACTCGAACCCGCAACCTGCTGATTACAAATCAGCTGCTCTACCAATTGAGCTACACCAGCAGCTCAGTCAAAAAACAGGCAGGTAATATACAGAGATGATTTACAAATACAAAAAAAAAGAGAGGGTTTTTAATTCGCCCGTGCACCCGACAAAAAACCTGCAAGACGCACGGCTGTATCGCGAGGAACAAGCCGTCCGGAAAAGGCAAGAATGATGTCGAGCATGGTCGGGTATACCCGCATGCGGTTTTTCATCAGCCCCTTAAGGGCCGCCCTGACCACCACTTCGGGGAGGATAGAGGGAGAATTTCGTTGGTCCGTTCATGACCGGCGGTCTGAAAAAAACCGGTATCAATAAATCCGGGGCAGACAGCACTGACCTTGACCCCATGCTCTTTAAGCTCTTCGTGCATTGATTCGGTGAGGCTGAGAACAAAAGCCTTTGTGGCGGCATAGAGCCCCAGACCCGGCACACCCTGCAGTCCGGTAATTGAGGCAATGTTGATGATCCCCCTTTTTTTTCAGCTGCCATGTCGGCAGCAAAGAGGCGCGACAAGCGTGCAAGCGCCAACATGTTGACAGACATCAGCTCCTCTGCCTTTTCAGGGGGATGGCCGAAAAATCGGAAGCGTGGGAGAGGCCTGCGCAATTGACAAGAATATCAACACTGATGCTGTGAGCAAGGCAGAACTCATGAACGCGGCCGGGCGCATCGGGACAGCAGAGATCCTGACGGCAGACGAGAACCTCGACTTTGCGTGAGCGGAGTTCTTCTGCGAGTGCCGCAAGGCGCTCTCCGGAGCGGGCAACCAGTACAAGGCTATTGCCCGCCGTGCGAACTCGCGGGCAAATGCCTCGCCGATGCCATGGAAGCACCGGTTATCAGTGTGGCGCGCATGAGACCTCAGCCTCCACCTTGTCAACCCATCTGCCTCTCTCCCGAATGAGGCCAATGAGGCGCTCAACCGCTTCGTCCTCAGGCAGATTTTCTTCAACACACTCTCTTCCCACATAGAGGCTGATGCGGTTTTTCCCGGCGCCAACATATCCGAAGTCAGCATCGGCCATCTCTCCCGGACCATTGACAATACAGCCCATAATGCCGATTTTGAGCCCTTTGAGATGAGCCATCCGTCCTTTGATGGAAGCAGCGGCTTTTTCAAGATCAAAATAGGTTCTCCCGCAGCCCGGGCATGAGATGAACTCCGTTTTTGACATTCTTATGCGTGCCCCCTGCAGAATATTCAGGCAAGATTGATTTCATCTGCCGGCTCGAGCACGCTCTCAAGCGAAATCATGTCGCCGATACCATCCGAAAACAGAGAGCCGGCCTGAACTGCGCTCTGAATGAGCACTGAAAGCCGATCCCGTTCAGTACTGCGGAATCGTACAACAACGGGCAGGGAGATACCAAGGCGAAGGCACTCTGAAACGAGTTTTCTGGTGGCGAAGAGGCCTGTATCGGAGAGGACTGAAAGAAACACCCGATCAACAGACAGCGAGCGGGCTTTTTGGGCAAGCATTCCAAGCACAGCGGCAGGAGCGGCAATGCCTGCGGCGTTGTGGATGAATGAAAACTCAACCGCCGGACGACCTGACAGGGCAAGACTGCTGATAAGCTCTTTAGGAAGCCGTTCCTCTTCTGCAATATCGAGCCGGACTTTGGCAACTTCCCTCATGAGCAGCTCGGCAAACACACCTGTGTCGGCCGTAGAAGCATTCACCCTGCCGGCGGCATCTCCCAGGCGGGCAAGAAGAGCGTCAAAGGCCTGAAGATCCTCCCTGCTCCCTACAGGAACCGACACAAACTCTGAGCGGATGGCCTTTTCACCAAGATCGGGACGAAGCCGTTGAAGAGCCTCAGCCGTAGCGCCCTCAAGGTCGGAAAGCGGCACCTGCAGAGCAGTTTCAACAGCGGGAGGGGCGTCGCCGCCAACCGGAATTCCGGCAAGCTCAACAGGTGAGGAAAGACGACGGGCATAACTGAATGGCTGAACGGTGCGAAGAGCGCGTCAGTCCCGCTGTTTTTCCCTTTCCAGTCTGCTTCCAGCAGATGCTTGAGGGGCAGATGTGCCCGCTCGCCTTTTATCAGATAAAAATCGTTGTATTTTTTCACAATATCGAAGCCGACAGGAACCTCATTGACGGGATCTTCAGTCAGCGAGACCCTGATGGTGTCGCCTAGACCGTCTTCCAGAAGCGCCCCGATGCCCATGGCCGACTTGATGCGCCCTTCATCACCATCGCCGGCCTCGGTCACTCCCAGATGGAGGGGATATGCGTAACGAAGTTCACTGTCGGCCCTCTCCACAAGAAGCCTGTATGCCTGTATCATCACACGCACATTTGACGACTTCATTGAAAAGAGGATCTCGTGGTAGCCGGCCTCTTCAGCCATCCGCGCAAATTCGAGCGCAGCCTCCACCATGCCGTCAGGCGAGTTCCCCTGCGGCTGACAATCCGATCGGAAAGGGAGCCATGGTTGGTACCGATACGCATGGAAACCCCGAGCCTCCGGGCCTTTTCCACAAGAGGGAGAAACTCACCTCTCACATGCTCCAGTTCCTCACGATACTCCTCGTCCGTATAGTCTTCTCCAGGCGAACGCTTTGGGCGTGATGCATAGTTTCCCGGATTGATGCGGATGTTCTCAACAAACTCCACCGCCTTCATGGCAGCGCGGGCTGAAAAATGGATATCCGCAACAAGCGGAGTATCAATGCCTTCCCCGCGGAGACGGTCACGAATAAGGCGAAGGCTGTCAGCATCTTTTTCGGTCGGAACGGTCAGCCGTATGATTTCGCAACCGGCATCCCGGAGACGGCGGCACTGCGCCACCGTGGCATCAACATCCGCCGTATGGGTGTTGGTCATCGACTCAACCTGATGGCTGGTACCCCCCAATGCAATGGGGCCGAATGAAACTTCACGGGTCAGGCGACGGCGGTACTGGTACATATCACTTCCTGGTTTTTCCCGGTTGCCCCGGTTGAGGCAGGTCCGTTATTTTTTTTATAATGTAGAGTCTCTCCCCCTCACGCCGGAAATTATAGCGTTCCCGGGCAGCTTTCTCGACACTGTCGGGGTTTCCGGCATTGCGGATGCGAAGCTCGTTCTCAACCATCCGCCGCTCTGCATCCGACTGAATCTCAAGGAGGCGGCGATTTTCCGCCTCCATTGACACCCGCCTCCAGAGACCATAAATCGTCAAAAAGCATGACGGCCGCCACCATCACGGCAATCGCATGGCAATCAGCTTTTTTGGATTGGAGCGGACATACCCCCAAACCCATCGGATGAATGCATTCAAAGTGCGTTCTCCCTGAAACAGCTCAGACCCTGAAGGCTTTTGCTGCCGGATAGACGGCCTGCGCACCAAGCTCCTCTTCAATGCGGAGCAGCTCATTGTACTTGGCCATACGGTCGCTGCGCGACATGCTGCCGGTCTTGATCTGGCCTGCATTGGTAGCCACCGCTATCTGGGCAATGGTGCCGTCTTCAGTCTCACCGCTGCGGTGACTGATGACGGCTGTATATCCGTTGCGTTTTGCAAGATCGATGGCCTCAAGCGTTTCGGTGAGAGTGCCGATCTGGTTGACTTTCACAAGAATGGAGTTTCCAACCTTCTTTTCAATTCCCTCGGCAAGGCGCACACTGTTGGTAACGAAAAGATCATCGCCGACAAGCTGAACGCGTGAACCGATCCGGTCAGTCAGCATCTTCCAGCCAGCCCAGTCATCCTCGGCCATGCCGTCCTCAATGGAAATGATGGGATAGTCGTTCGACCATTTCTCCCAGTATGCCGCCATCTCCTCCGAGGAGAGCTCACGCTTGTCGGATTTCTTGAAGACATATTTTTTCTTGTCGGCATCATAAAACTCGGAGCTTGCCGGATCAAGGGCAATCATCACCTGACCCTCACCCAGGCCGCCTTTCGAAGCAGGGTAACCGGCTTTGTAGCCTGCCTTGCCAATAGCCTCCACAACAAGCTCAATCGCCTCTTCGTTGGAGGTGAGATTGGGAGCGAACCCGCCTTCATCACCAACTGCAGTTGAAAGGCCGCGGCTTTTGAGAAGAGCTTTGAGGGCATGGAAAATTTCAGCGCCACAGCGAAGAGCGTCAGAATATGAGGTGAAGCCGATCGGCATGATCATGAATTCCTGGAAGTCGACGGTGTTATCGGCATGCGCACCACCGTTGATCACATTCATCATTGGAACGGGAAGCGTATTGGCCATGGTGCCGCCAATGTAGCGGTAGAGCGACATGCCGGAATATTCGGCGCCAGCCTTGGCGCATGCCAGAGAAACGCCAAGCAGCGCATTTGCGCCAAGCTTCGATTTGTTCGGGGTGCCATCAAGCTCGAGAAGCATGCGGTCAATCTCCTCCTGCTCCGTCACCAGCATCCCTCTCAGTCCCTCATCGACAATGGTATTGACATTTTCCACAGCCTTGAGCACACCCTTGCCAAGATAGACTGAAGCATCACCATCACGAAGCTCCACAGCCTCATGCACGCCGGTAGAGGCTCCACTGGGTACCGCAGCGCGGCCAAAAGAGCTTTCAGTGTAGACATCGACTTCAACGGTCGGATTGCCTCGTGAATCAAGAATCTGGCGGGCATGTATCTTGCGGATAATAGGCATAGGTCAGGTGATTTAATGGTTTGGAGGGCCGTTTTTCAAAACAAAAATATATCCTTTTTCCGGAGCAATTCACCCCCGGAGGCGAAGCAAAAAGCTCTTTTTTTCGTTAATTGTCAACCAGGACTTTTTTATCTGAGCAAAAATGCGACAACACACCATTCTCTAACAAGGAGTACGCCATGCAGCCAGCACAGCCCACTGAGATACGGAACATCGTCATCACCGGCCACGCCGGATGCGGAAAAACAATCCTTACCGAGTCGCTCGCCCTCACCATGGGCTCATCACCAGGGCAGGAAACATTGAAGAAGGCTCCACACTCTCGGACTACACATCGGACGAAATAGCAAGGAAGCACAGCCTGAACAGCAGCCTTGTCAACGGAAAATGGAATGGCTGCAAAATCAATATCATCGACACTCCCGGCCTTCTCGACTTCCATGGCGATGTCAAAGCTCCATGCGCGTGGCAGACACTGTTCTTATTGCAGTCAACGCATCAAACGGAGTTGAGGTCGGAACTGACGCAATCTGGGACTATACGAAAGAGTATTACAAACCAACCGCCTTTGTCATCACCAAACTTGATGCCGACCGGACAGCATTCAGCGACACGATTGGCGAGCTGCAGGAACATTTCGGCCATCTGGTCACCCCGATCCAGTTTCCGGCTGAAGAGGGGCCCGGACACCACATCCTCATTGATGTGCTGCTCATGAAACAGCTTGAGTTCAACCTGACAGCCCGGGAAACATGAGTGTGTCGGAGATTCCCGACCTCTATCTGAAACGCGCCGAATCACTCCACCAGCAACTGGTTGAGGCGGTAGCAGAGACAGATGAAGAACTGATGGAACGCTTTTTTGAAGAGGGGACGCTCACGGAAGACGAACTCCGGACGGGCATCAAAACCGCGCTGGTATCGAGAACCTTTTTTCCTGTTTTCTGCACCTCGCCGCTCCATCTCATCGGAACGGAACGGCTTCTGAATGCGGTGGTGAACCTCTTCCCCTCCCCGATTGAACGAGGCCCCGAACACTCGCTCTGCCGGTCGGACGACAGCGAACAACTGCTTGAGCCCGACCCGAAAGGGGCGACTGTGGCCTTTATTTTCAAGACAATGAGTGAGCCAAGAGTTGGCGAGATATCCTACCTGCGAGTCTATTCGGGCCATCTTGAATCCGGCCACGAGCTTCAGGATGTTCAGACAGGACAGACAGAAAAACCCGGACAGATTTTCACCATGGTTGGCGAGAAACGGCAGCCTGTCGAGAGCCTCCTTGCCGGCGACATCGGAATGGTGGTAAAACTGAAGGATGCGCATACCAACGATACCCTTTCAGACAAGGGAACGAACTGCAGGATAAGCCCCATAGTCTTTCCCGAACCTGTACTGGCCACGGCAATCGTTCCGGTGGCTCAGGGAGACGAAGAAAAGATTTCTTCAGGACTGCACCACCTGCATGAAGAGGATCCCAGCTTCAGCATCGGTCATTCGGTCGAGTTCAACCAGACAATCCTGAAAACTCAGGGGGAAACCCATCTTGAAATCATCCTGAGCCGCCTGCACGAAAAATTCAATGTTCAAGTTGAAACCGCCCCGCTTCGAGTGCCTTACCGGGAAACCATCCGCGTCTCGGCCTCCGCACAGGGACGCCACAAGAAACAGTCGGGCGGAAGGGGCCAGTATGGCGATGTCTGGCTTCGCCTCGACCCTTTGGCACGCAACAGCGGTTTTGAGTTTTCCAGCGAAGTCGTAGGAGGCGTTGTGCCTACCCGCTATCTTCCGGCAATTGAGAAAGGTCTTCGCGAAGCCATCGTGTCGGGGCCGCTGTCAGGCTATCCCGTCGTTGACCTCAAAGCAGCGGTATACGACGGTTCGCACCACCCTGTAGACAGCTCCGAAGTCGCCTTCAAAATTGCCGCAGGTTTGGCCTTCAGGCTGCAATCGAGAAAGCCAAACCAATAGTGCTTGAACCGGTTGTGAGTGTCGAAGTCCATGCGCCCGATCAGTATACCGGCGAAATTGTAGGGGACATTTCCTCAAGACGGGGGAAAATCATCGGAATGGCAGCCGATGTTCGGATGCAGATTATCAAGCCCAGATGCCCGAAGCCGCAATGCATGACTTCCATCACTCCCTCACACGACTGACGCAGAGCCGGGCCCGATATTCCTACAATTTCAGCCATTATGAAGAGGCCCCGATGGATGTGGTTCAGCAGCTTATTGCCGACAAAGAGGGCTGAGGGATTCAAAGCGCTCCCAGAAGGGAGCGCAGCTTCAGCCACCAGACAATCCATACCGCCTCGCGGATGTTCTGGCGCGTCATTTTAGACTCTCCGACGGTCCTGTCAACAAAAACGATGGGGATTTCACGAAGAATCAATCCCTGTTTCCAGGCCCTGAAATTCATCTCAATCTGAAACGAGTAGCCCTGGGAACTGACGCGCCGGAGATCAATCGCCTCAAGGTCTCCCGACGAAAACACTTGAACCCCCCGGTAGGGTCGGCAACAGGAAGACCGGTAACAAGCTGAGTATAGATGCTTGCCATTCGTGAGAGCACCAGCCGCCCAAGAGGCCAGTTGACCACATTGACGGTATTGTTCACATAACGGGAACCGATGACCAGATCAGCCGACTCAGCCTCCTGGAGAAGAGCAGATATCATTGCCGGATCATGAGAGAAGTCGGCATCCATTTCAAGAATGAACCGATAGTCCCTCTCAAGGGCGTATCGGAAGCCCGCAAGATAGGCAGTGCCAAGACCCATTTTTCCTGAACGCTCAATAAGCGCTATGGAAGCATTGCCCTGCTGTCTCTGGCGCACCACATCAGCAGTTCCATCGGGTGAACTGTCATCAATCACCAGCACATCAAGTTCGTCAGGGTACAGGGCGGCCAGAGCATCAAGCATGCGCCCGATATTCCTCGCTTCACAGTAAGTCGGAATGATGACAAGCGACTGGTTCATGGAGTGTTTTGGTGGATTGTGGTCTGAATGCAAAAAAAAAGCATTGCCCCTTTATGACAATGCTTTTTCAAGAACAGTTGACCCGTTCTGCCTGCTTCAGCGTACCTCGCGGTGAAAACGGTGAAGAAAACGAAGGTCAAAATCAATCCTCTCCGGAGGAGTATAGGTAAAGTCAAGCGTCTCACCATCAGGAAGAATTTCAAGGAGGGCACCCGATGGACACTCATCAGCAGAGAAACACGCCGAACATGAGATACATGCATCCTGATCAATGTAACAGCGGAAGCCACCCTCCTGCACATCACCATAGAACTTGTATCCAATTGCATTGACCTTCGGCGGGCATTTATCAAGACAGAGGCCGCATCCAACGCAGAGGTTTTCCAGAATAAAATAATGCTTTTTCGGCCTTGGTGCAGCTTTTTTCAGCGGCGGCTTTCCTGATGCAACAGGGGCAGCTTGGCAACCGGCGGGGCTGCTTTTGCAGCGGCAGCGCCTGCAGCGGGTTTCGCTCCAGGTACCGGCTTTGCACCCGCAACGGGCTTCGCTCCAGGAACCGGCTTTGCACCCGCAACAGGCTTCGCTCCAGGTACCGGCTTTGCGCCGGGCGCTGGTTTTGGAGCAACTTTTGCTGCCGGCTTTTTATAGGGAAGGGCCGACTCCTGAGCCACCCCACAACGACCGATATTGACATTCAGCGGCTCAAGCCTGGCTTTTCCCGCCTGCTTCGGCGCTGCCGTTTTCGGGGCTGCAGCTTTCGGTGCTGCGGCCTTCGGAGCACCCTCTGCGGGCGCAGGCGCCTTTGGCGCAACAGCCGTCGGATCTGCCGGCGTTGGTGCCGGCTTGACTGCAGGCGGCTTAGGTGTTCCCGTCTGTTTTACAGGATCGGCCATCAGAAAACCCTCCTCTTGATTTGCATAATAATCTTATTGCCTTTCAGTGCATCCGGCCGGAGCGCGATTGTGGCACTCCAGCCGGATGTTCATGCACTTCAGGCTATCAGTTTCATCAGATAGTCGACAACCTGAGTCAACAGGGCCTGTCCACTGACGGCAGCATCGCTCACAGTCGGGGGCAGAGGCGAATCAGTCTGGTAGAATCCGTTGGCAAGAAAGAGGAATACCAGCATGAATGTTCCTCCAAAGTACAGGAATGTACCTGCAAGCTTTGAGTCGGATATGGTCAGAACCGGGAAGCGGAACTGGACATCCCTGCCGAGGAATTTCTTGCCAAGCCAGCGGATGGTACGGGTCTGGATATCTGCACCTTCAAGACGGGAACCACGATCCTCGAACCATACCGCAAAGCTGATGAACCATACAAGGTGTCCTATCATCAGGATAGTGGAGAGGTGCGAGCTGGAGAAAATCGTCACGGTCTCTGTCCAGAAGTAATAGAAGATACCTGAAGTATAGTGGTGCGCCAGACCTGCCACTGAATCCCATGCTTTGGCATCCGCAGCCGGTACGCCGTACATCATCGATGCAATCCAGGCGCCGTCAATGTACCAGCAGACTGCTGAAAGACCTTTCACTCCCCAGAGCATTGCAAACCAGAGCTGATCCTGAATGGACACGCCGCAGGTTCCGCCGTACACAGGGCCGAGACACGGGAAGGAATAGGAGTTCTTCTTGAGCCCGAGGTCGTCCCAGAGAGGCGAAGTGTGGGCAAAGAATGCTATACGGACAAGCGCGATAAGCGAAAAGAGCGAACCCGCAACGATGACATGCACCATAACCCAGTCATTGATGCTCGGATCGGCAAACATCCACTGGAACATCGGCAACGGCTTCAGCCAGTAGAACGACATCATGATGTTGGTGCCGAAAATGTTCAGCTCGCAGATCGTGTTCCATACGATGACCGCATAGACGGAAAGCATGGTGGCAAAGCAGAGCGCCATGACGGTTCCGAGAATCTTGACCTGAACCTCCTGATCGCGGCCCTTGGTGATCCAGATGGACTTGATCTGGTTGTAGAGACCGTTGAGCTGAATTTTAAGGAGATACTGTCCACCATGGTAGACGCCGGCAAAAACATAGAGCACACCGCAGATGATGTGGTTGAAGGATATCAGATTGATGACAACCCTCGACATCCCGAACGACTGCCCGTTCTTCGGAAGAATTGCGAAAGGAGCGAATTCTGCGAATTCCTTGCTTCCAGAAACAATTCTGCCTCCCTCCTGGACGAAGTCATAGCTGACCCGGTTGAAGGGTTCACCGTAAAGGTAAAAAACAAGGTTGTCAAGCTCCTGGTAGTACGGAGCAAAGGACGGCTGCTGGAAAGCCACAAAAGCTATGACACCAATGGCAATATTGATGTAGCCGATGGCTGTCAGGTGGACGGAGAAAGCCGCTTTCATGTCGTCATTGAGGTGGATGGCCGCATTCGGAGGGTTGTTCCACCAGTAGAGTCCAAGAGCAAAGAAAACCGCAAACCACACAAAAGACATGAAGGTCTCTGAATTGATGGTCTGGAAATCAGGAACAGGAGCATAACCAAGGACAAGCCACATCAACAGGCCCCAGCCGAGGAAGAGCAGCGACATGTAGACCGCGTGTGGTCCAAGTGCGTCCTTGTAGGTTTTTGCGCTTGTGCCATTGAAAACTGCATCACCGAACTTGCCGAGGAAGCGGAAATCGCGGAAGTTCCCCGCACGGCCGGTAAACGGATTGGTCAGATTGTGGGTCCAGTGACGCCATCCGCCAAACAGAAGAATGGAGCCGGAAAGAAAATGGAATGCCGCCCAGCCAAGAAGATTGGTGGCCGCCTGCTGAAGGTCAGCGGTGTTGGTGCTATAGGTATCAATACCGAGCGACACCATACGGGGCTTGATAGTCAGATAGAACCAGTTGTCATGGAAGCCGGGACCACCACCAAGAAAGGCGGGAAAGACCTGTATGCCGGAGATATAATAAATGGCCATAAGGAAGCCCAGAACGCCGAGAAGGGCCAGATGACCACCAACGACCTGTTCGTCGTCAATCTTGTCGGTATCAAAAATCTGATACCACTTGGTCGTTCTGGTTTCAGTGCGCTGGAAAAGAAAGCGCCTCATTTTGGCAGCATCCTGCTCCTTGATGACGGAGGGAGCTCCGGAAGTCCCGTCACCTTTGGGAGATGGAGCGTTCCCCTTAGGAGGCGGAACCTTCGCTTTTGGCACGGCTCCGGCCGGATTCACTTGTTCAGCCATTGTATTTCTCTCCTTTTTTTGAACATATTTCAGGTTGAAGAAACCAAAAAATAAACCCGTTACCGTCCCGACTGCCCTTCACTCCGGACTACGCGATAACAATGAAGCAAGTCAGTGATACCTCACTGCCAGCCCACGGCAATCCCGCGAACTGTACTTCCAGTGCTGTGGCTGCAGAACACCTGATTCGCACTGCCGGGCAGTGCTATTACAACAAACAGGCATGTCTGGCGCATTAGGAAATAAAATAAGAAAAAAAGTTTAATAATAAATATTTTTGCCCCGCCATTGCCGGGCTATTGTTTTATTATAAAGCACGAAAGCTACTGTTTCAGATGTGGCAGGAAAATGCAGGGCATCAGGAAGAGGCCCGATGTGAACTAACATGAGGAGAAACATTTCATGACAGCGGAGATTCCATTCAGCAAGCTTTCAGGAGCAGGCAACGACTTTGTGGTCATTGACAACCGCAACCTCACCATCTCTCTCAGCCAGCAGGAAATTGCCGGAATGTGCCGGAGAAGGACCGGTATCGGGGCGGATGGGCTGATTCTCATTGAGCCATCGGCCTCGGCAGACTTCATGATGAAGTATCACAATGCCGATGGGCATCCGGGAAGCATGTGCGGCAATGGCGGCCGGGCGGCCGTATGGTTTGCCCACAGCATCGGCATTCCTTTTGAACAGGATGGAGGATGCCGGTTTGAGGCGGGAGGCAATCCCTACCGGGCCTGGATTACCGCGTCAGAAACTGTCCGTCTCCAGATGCTTGAGCCCAAAGGGTTCCGTGACAACATAGAAACGGGCGGTGGAGCCTGCCATTTTGTTGATACCGGCTCACCGCACGCCATTTTTTACACAACCGGACTTGACGGTGTTGATGTAGTGGGACGGGGGGGCGAGGTGCGCCACAGGACAGATCTCTTCCCGGGAGGTACCAATGTCAACTTCATTGAGGTCACCGCTCCCGACAGCATCAGCCTCCGGACTTTTGAGCGGGGAGTCGAGGATGAAACCCTGGCCTGCGGGACGGGCGCAGTTGCATCCGCCCTCATGAGCCACCGCCTCAGGATGACTCCCGCCACCACAATACAGGTACGGGTACAGAGCGGCGACACGCTTGAGGTGCGTTTCAGCAGTGACATGAAAGAGATCTTTCTCACAGGGCCGGCGCGGATCGTTTACCGCGGAACGACAACTTCCAGCTGAGGAGCGCACAAACGGAAGAAGGCGAATGAACTGGTTTGTGAACTTTTTACACTCGATTTTTATTTATCTTCTCTGCAGCGACCCAAGGCGGTCAGCTCACTATCTCAATACAACGCTCTAAACGGAGAACATGATTATGGAAAAATGGGTCTGTGTACCATGCGGTTATGTGTATGATCCCGAAGTCGGCGATCCCGACAGCGGCGTTGCACCCGGAACTGCCTTTGAAGATATTCCCGATGACTGGGTATGCCCGGTGTGCGGCGTTGACAAAACTCTCTTCGAGCCCTACAGCGGCGAATAGCGATACCGGCTGAACAGGCACTGCCAGTAAAAGCGAAACGCAATACTCAGTATGGCGTTTCGCTTTTTTCGTACTGAAACAGGGAAGAAAACAAAACTCATGGGGCCTTGCGCTCAGGCCAGAGCGCCTGGTCAATAAGGAACTCAGGAACTCCGCGCTTCAGGGTATCGACACTCACCGCATCAGGCTCCCGGCCCGTCATCTCCCGATACCCCGGCAGCACAATTCCGCGGCGGACCATGACCCTGTATATGATGGCTGATCGGTTTCGGACATAGCGGGTGCCGCCGGTAGGCGACCAGCGGATCGGATTGGGAAGAACGGCGGCAAGACGGGAGGCTGAACCGCAGTAAGGCCGGCAGCGCTAGTGCATAGTAATGACGGGCGGCTGCTTCAATACCGAAAATACCGTCCCCCACTCTGCCACATTGAGATAGATCTCAAGAATCCGCTTCTTGCTCAGCGCTTGCTCGATGCGCCAGGTAAGGATGGCCTCCTTTAGTTTGCGGATCGGGTTTTTCGAGGGGGAAAGCCACAGGTTTTTTGCGAGCTGCTGGCTGATGGTGCTTCCTCCCATCGTGATTTTTCGCTCTTTCAGGTTTTTTTCAAGAGCTCTCTCCATCGCCTCGTAGTCAAATCCATCATGCTGCCAGAACTTGTCGTCTTCGGCAATCAGCACTGCCTTGAGGAGGTTGCCGGAAATTTTTTTGGAGCGGCACCCACTCATAACTCACTCGACGGTCAGCCCATCCGGCATTTTTCCATGCTTTCTGGCGGTACTCCATGAAGGCGGTCTTTTCAGGATTGGTACCTTCAAGTGACGAAACATCAGGAAGGATGAAGTATCGCAGAATGTCGAGAAGAAAGAAAAGAACAACAAGAACGGCACTATTTCGGATGAACTTCATTGGTCAATGGGTTTTTTGGACTACATTTTTTATGAAGGGGCTGAATGGAAATGTATGACATAATTCACCAAAACGGAGGAGTCTTCGGTCATGAAACACACGCTTCTGCTCGCCATGGCGGGCCTGCTGTCGGCCTCACTTCTGCAGAACGCCGATGCTGCCGAACCCGATGGACGGGCAGTATTCACAAGAAACTGCAGCGTCTGCCACACCATCAATCCCCCTCCTAAAACCGCTCCTCCCATCGGGCCGATAGCGGGAAGGTACCGCCAGAAATTCAGTTCAAAAACCTCGGGAGTTGCATCTATGGTGAATTTTCTCAAAGCACCGTCCAGAGAAAAATCCGTTGTTGACCCAGACGCCATAGAGCGCTTCGGCCTCATGCCGCCAATGCCCGGCCTGAGTGATACAGAGCTGAATGCTGTTGCGGAATGGATATGGGATCAACCTGGGGAGGGAGAAGTCAGGGCGGAGGCAAAGGGAAAAAGCAGCAGGGAAACGCTGATTGCCAGTAGCCAGTGCTGCGCCAGGCATGAGTCGAATGCAAAAAGCCCGGAGAGCATTCCGGGCTCTTGCTGGCCGGTACCCTTGGGCAGACTCGAACTGCGACCCACAGTTTAGGAAACTGTTGCTCTATCCACTGAGCTACAAGGGTGTACCCATCAGGCGTGAATTTAGCACCTTTGCCATAAAGAAACAAGAACGCCCCGGAGCTACTTGCGGCCAAACATGTGTCAAGCTGGCCAAGAGTCATTTTGATGATGACCGGACGGCCATGCGGACAGCAGTAGGGATCACGGGTTGCAAAAAGACTGTCTATCAGAGAACGCATTTCCTGGAGCGAGAGCTTCTGCCCGGTCATGATGGCATTGCGGCAGGAATATGACTTTGCAAGATTGTCGCGCTTTTCCAGCTTGAGCTTTGATGCATTTTCACTGTATTCGGCAATCATATCCTGCAGTATGCTCACTTCGCTCCCGGGCCGGACATCCTGGGGAACCCCCTCAATCATGACCGTGCGGCTGCCAAACAGGCTGAGGTTGAAACCGAGCCGGTAGAGATCGTCCCTGATCTCCTCGAAAATCTCCCAGTCCCACGGCCGCAACTCCACCTTCTGGGGAAAAAGCAGCTGCTGGGAATTCGGAACACTTGTTTCCATGACATCGACAGCCCGCTCATAGAGCACCCGCTCGTGGGCAACATGCTGGTCGATAATCATCAGTCCGGTCTTGATCTGGCAGATCAGGTATTTGTTGTGAAGCTGCCAGATTTTTACCTCGGCAACTGCATCCCCAAGTGGAACCTCATCTTCATTACCGCCTGAGCCTGCAAGTGAAGCGGTTCCCACAAAACCGGCCGGAGGCTCGGGCGGCGAAAAAAAGCTGCTCCTGAAACCCTTCAGGAAGATTGGCTGGAGGACGCGAAGTACTGAAAGCCCCTTCACGATAATTGCGATACAGCTCACCCTTGGTCACCGCCGGCTCCGCCACATCCTGAAATGCAATGGGGCTGGGGGAAGGGTACCGGGTCGACAGAGGCGGCAATTCACCCGATGCAAGGTCCGGAGAAAAGTCATAGGAGCGTACCGCTCGTTTGATGACGGGATAGAACATGTTGCGGACACTTCGTTCATCCTCAAAGCGCACCTCAAGCTTTGCCGGATGTACATTCACATCAATACGGGAGGGGTCCATCTCAAAAAACAGCAGAGCAAACGGGGCCTGCCGTTCAACAAGCAGTTCACCGTAGCCTGCTGCAATGCCTGCGAAAGCATCCTGTTCTGCACCAATCGGCGGTTGATAAAGAAATACTGGTCGAGACGACGGCGTTTCTGCAGTGCCGGCCGGCCGATGAATCCCCGAATGGAGATGTAGTCATTCTCTTCGGTAACCGGAACAAGGCTCTCGGCAAAGCCGCTTCCATAAAAGAAATCCAACCTTTCATTGAGGTCAGGAGTCCTGAAATTGAAGAGTTCTTCGCCATCATTGACCATCTGCCATGAAATCTCGGGGCAGGCAAGAACAAACGAGCGGACCAGTTCATAGATATGACCGTACTCGGTGGCGTTCGATTTCAGAAACTTGCGCCGTGCGGGCACATTGTAAAATAAGTTACGGACGCTGATTGAGGTTCCCCGCTCCCCCTGTACCTGGGCTTCCTCAACAAGCACGCCCCCTCATACCGGAAACTGAGGGCGAGAGGGCTCCCCTCGACAGCAGTTCTGAGTTCAAAATGCGATACCGAGGAAATGCTGGCAAGCGCCTCTCCCCTGAAACCGAGGGAGGAGAGATCTTCAAGGTCTTCAACACCCCGGATTTTGCTTGTCGCAAACCGCTCCACACTCAGCAATGCGTCGTCACGCTCCATACCGGAGCCATTGTCAACAATCCGGACTAGCTCTTTGCCCGCATCGCTGATGATGACGCTTATTCTATCGGCACCGGCGTCAATTGCGTTCTCCAGCAGCTCCTTGACAACAGAAACCGGCCTCTGGACCACCTCACCGGCGGAAATCTTGTTGGCTACACTCTCGGGCAACCGGGCAATACCTGCCATTCTCCTTTCTCCTGAATGAATCAAATGTACTCCAACTTATCAATAACCTGCTCTTTTCCCCCGAAGAAATCCACCATATTTTCTCATTCCGACGAAGAGCCGGATCGCCGGAGCGCTTCCCAGAGCATCCGGAGCGCTGCCTGACTGAAACGGAGCTTGTTCTGATGCCTGTCGCCATGCATGTAGAGAACGGATGACTCAACATGCGGCCCTTGACTGCCGGCAGTCCGGCGGGCAAGCCCGAGAGCAAGCATACCAACAGGCTTATCGGGGGTTGCGCTCCGGGACCAGCAATGCCAGTAGTAGCAATGGCAATGGTGGCCCCGCTCCGTCTCAGGCAGCCCAACGCCATGGCCCCGGCAACCTCCTGGCTGACCGCACCAAACGCATCAAGCAGGCCCGGGCTGACGCCAAGCTGCACCTCCTTGGCTATGTTGCTGTACACAACAAAACCTCCAGTAAAGACCCCGGAGGAACCTGCCACATCGGTTATCCGGCTGGCCACCAGCCCGCCGGTGCACGACTCGGCAATGGCAAGGGTTTCCTGCTGCCCGCGGAGCATATCAAGAATGGTCTCTTCAAGACTCCGGTTACCGACGGCATAGACAAACTCTACTGCAAGCCGGCTTATGGCTCCTGCAACGGCAGCGTTGTCCTCTTCAGCCCTCTCTCTGGCCTCCGCAATGGTGCTGACCATCACATCCACTCCTGCGCCATGGGGAAGGTAGGCAACGGTGGTTCCTTCAGGAAGGGCATCCTCCACAGACACTATCATTTCCGCAAGCGTTGCTTCACCCACACCTATCGTCTTGACGGGGGTATGAATGATAGTAGTGCCGGAGCGCTCCCTTACCCATGGCAGTACAGTACCCTCCATCATCGCCTGCATCTCCACAGGAACACCGGCATAAGCACCAGATGGCGCTCACTGAAGCGGGGGCCACAGTTGAGGATCATGCCTGCCGCAGTCCCCTTTGTATTCGGTATAGCAAGAGACCCCTCAACCACCATCGCCTGACTGCGCATCAGCTCCGTCATCTCCCGCCCACGGGCGAAGACTCTCGACTCAACTTCGCGAAGGGATCCCGGGTCCAGAGTGAGCCCCCGGTTGAGCAGCTTCAAAACGGCATTGCGGGTCCGGTCGTCGCGCGTCGGACCCAGCCCACCGGTCACAAGCACCAGCTCACTGCGACCGAGTGCCTCGGAAAACACCTCCTGCATCTCCTCCTCACGGTCGGAACAGGCCGTAATTCTTCGGACGGGAACGCCCTCAAGCGAAAGCATCGCGGCAATTGACGCCGCATTGGTGTTAACCCGCTGCCCTTGAGCAGCTCGTCGCCTATCGAAACAATTTCCGCATGCATCATGTGGGCCCGCATCCCGCTAAACAAGATAGCCGGCAAGGCGAAGGATGTCGGCAAACACGCCACCCGCAGTCACCTCTCCCCCGGCACCGGGTCCTTTCACGACAAGCGGAGTCTCGAGATACCGGTCGGTAGTAAAGACTACCATATTTTCGGAGCCATTGAGGCCGGCAATCGGGCTTGTGAGAGGAACCTGCCTGACGCCGATAGTGGCTTTTCCGTCCCGGATTTCCCCGGTATAGGAAATGGTCATACCCTCCAGGGAGGCCTTTTCCATTGCTTCAGCATATCCTCCATCAACCTCCCCGAGACGCTGAAGGAACTCGTCGGTCGACATCTCTCCCCGAAGCCCCTCCGGAACAAGGCTTTCGCAAACCACATCACTGTATTCAAGCTCAAAGCCGAGCTCCCGGCCAAGAATCAGAAACTTGCGGGCAAAATCCGCTCCGGAAAGATCATCGCGCGGATCGGGCTCAGTGTAACCCGCCTCTTTCGCCTTCCGTACAATGTCACTAAAGCGTCCGCCGCTTCGCAATTCATTGAAAATGAAGCTCAAGGTACCCGACAGGACCCCCTCGATGCTTCGTATCCGGTCTCCACTGTTTTTCAGGTCATTCAGGGTATTGATGATCGGCAGCCCTGCACCCACATTGGTCTCATAAAGGAAGCGCGCCGTGCTTTCCCGCTCAGCCTCCCTGATGGAGGAGTAAAGCGGCCACGAGCCGGCCATGCCGAGCTTGTTGGCCGTGGCAACTGAGATGCTCGAATTGAGCAGCTCGGGATAGAGGGCAGCAACATCAGCCGAAGCGGTACAGTCCACAAAAATAGTGTTGTGAAGGTTCTTCTCCCTTATAAAGTCAAGGTACCCCCGATACCCTCAAAGCCTTCCCGGGGACGCATCGCATCCTGCCAATGCTCAAGATCTATTCCCTCTTCGGCGTATGCGATACTTCGGGTATTGGCCATGCCGGCCACAACCACATCCAGATTCTGCGCATCACGGAGCGTCATCCGGTGGGCACCTATCTGGCCGATCAGGCTTTTGGCAATGGTACCGGTCCCGGCAAGAAAGAGATGAACCTTTCGGCGGGAAAGAAAGAACGACTCATGAATGCAGTTGAGTGCCTTGTCTTCATTGTGACTTTCAACAACCGTGGAGATGTTCATCTCGTTGGCCCCTGGGCAACGGCGATGACATTGATGCCGTTTTTACCGAGTGTCTCGAACAGTTTTGCTGAAACACCGGGGTGCCCCGACATATTGTTGCCAACAACGGCAATCATACAGAGATTTCTGCGGACCGAAATGGAATCTATCTGGCGTGCGGTGATTTCCGAACGAAACTCCTCTTGAAGAACCGACCGTGCACCTGCAGCCTGCGACGGGCTGATGGCAAGGCTGATGGACTGCTCACTGGAAGCCTGCGAAATGAAAATAATGTTGATCCGGTGGCGTGCAAGACAGGTAAAGAGGCGCGAAGCTATGCCGGGCACGCCAACCATGCCGCTGCCCGACAGGTTCAGCAGTGCCACCTTGTTGATGGAGGTCAGCCCCGTTACCTGCCGACGGCGTGCCTCATCGTCCTTCACCTCCCCCTCAACCCGTGTGCCGGGTGCGGCGGGATTGAAGGCGTTTTTAATGACAAGAGGTATGCCCGCCTTCATGGCAGGCTGGACTGCAAGCGGATGAAGAATTCTGGCGCCGGCATGGGAGAGCTCCATTGCCTCCGTATAGCTGATATAGGGGAGAGGGCATGCATCAGGAACCCTCTTGGGATCAGCACTGAAAAATCCGTCAACATCAGTCCAGATCCAGACCTCGTCAGCACCCAGCGATGCGGCAAGAAGAGTTGCCGTATAGTCGGAGCCGCCACGGCCAAGAGTGGTGAGCAGGCCATCCGGGGAAGCGGCAATAAAGCCGGTCACAACAGCAAGGGGACCGCCATGCGGAAGGCGGGCATTGATTTTCTCCTTTGTCATGGCCGTATCAACTCTGGCATCAAGAGATGCTCCGTCGGTCACAATCAGTTCACGGCCGTCAACCCTCTGGGCGCAATGCCGCAGAAATTGAGCCAGGAGGAGACAATCAGCGCAGAGAAGCGCTCTCCGAAGCTCTGCACCATTGCCGAACTCCTGTCGGAAAGTTCACGGAGCAGAAAAATCCCATGAAGAATGTCGTGAAGCTCGTCAAGCTCACGCCTCATGGCCTCCGAAAGTTCTCGGGATGGTGCCGCCGAAAACAACTCATCAACAATACCGAGATGAAACCCTTCAAGCTCACCAGAGAGCGTCCTGTAACCGGCATCACCCTTCGATGCCCTGCGGGCGGTATCAAGCAGACGGTCTGTCACCCCTTTCAGGGCCGACACAACAACCACCAGCCCGTCATTCTGCAGTGCATTGGCAATACTCTGTGAGACCTTCCTGATCCGGTCGGCCGAACAGAGCGAGGCCCCCCGAACTTATATATTTTCATGCTCCCTTGAATACCTTGGTTTACCTTTGTCTGAAAGGGCCACGCCCCTTGAAAAAACAGAAAAAAGAAGTTCAGCCATTTCGGCCTAAAAAGCAAATCTCTTGAGCCCTACCGTTCCCTCAGTGGCAGGAAGTTGAACGGATAAAAAAAAGCGCCCGGAAACGGGCGCTTTTTTATCAGGAACTCAGACGGTATACCCGGTCAGTTCTGCAATGCATCCGCGCCACCCACGATTTCACTCAGTTCTTTGGTGATGGCAGCCTGCCGTGCACGGTTGTAGCTGATGTTGAGCGTGCGGAGAAGCTCCTTTGCGTTTTCGGTAGCCGAATCCATGGCGGTCATCCTCGCTGCCTGCTCGGCTGCATTGGACTCCAGCATCATTCTCCACACCTGGGTATTGAGATGCTTCGGCACCAGCTCGCTGATGATGGCAGAGGGAGAAGCTCATAGATATAATCGCCTCCCGTATCACCCTCATTCTCTTCAGAGCTTATGGGAAGGAGTGTCTCGGCTTTCAGCACCGGCGCAAGCACTGACTTGAACTCGTTGTAGACCACAACAACTTTGTCGACCTCACCCTTGAGGTACATGGAGGAAGCCGTCTCGGCAATCTCCTGAGCGGTCGAGAAATCAAGGTTCTGGAAAACTGAAGGATAGCCTTTCAGTATAGTGTATCCCCGTTTGCGGAAAAAGTCAAAACCACGGGTTCCAGCACAGATCATGCTGAGCCGACCGGCCGCATTCAGTTCACCGTACTCGTTATTGACCACTCTCTGGGCAACCTTGATGATATTGGTATTGAAGCCACCGCAGAGCCCCCTGTCGGAGGTAATCAGAATAACCAGCGCGCCACGGACTTCAGAGCGACCGGAAAGCAGCGGATTTTCCGATGTATCAACCTTGGCCGAAAGCGACCCCAGCATTTCGCTGAGCTTGGCGGCATAGGGGCGGGCCATGACAGCCCTCTCCTGTGCCCGCCTCAGCTTGGCAGCGGCAACCATTTTCATTGCCTTGGTCACCTGCTGCGTTGAAGTCACACCCTTGATTCGAACTCGTATATCCTTTAATGTAGGCATGTAGTACGGGTCGTTAATGAATTATCGTAAACACCTCTCCACCCGAATTTCTCAGGCCTTTGCCTTCTCATTGAAGGTGATGATGAATTTAGCCGCAGCCTCTTTCAGTCCGTTTGCCGTATCCGGCTCAAGCGAACCCTTCTCCTCAATGGATTTCAGGATTTCGGGATGTTTGAGCTCAAGCATGGCAAGGAAATCCTCTTCAAACTTCCTGATATGGTCAACAGCAACGGCGTCAAGAAGACCCTGGGTACCGAGGAAGATGATTGCGACCTGTTTTTCAACAGGCATCGGGATATACTGACCCTGTTTGAGGATTTCAACCAGACGGGCACCACGATCAAGCTGCGCCTTGGTGGTTTTGTCGAGATCGGAACCGAATTTGGAGAACGCTTCAAGCTCGCGGAACTGGGCAAGGTCAAGGCGCAGGGTACCGGCAACTTTTTTTCATTGCCTTGATCTGAGCCGCACCGCCAACACGCGACACCGAGATGCCGACATTGATTGCAGGACGCTGACCACTGTTGAAAAGGTTCGACTCAAGGAAGATCTGCCCATCGGTGATGGAAATCACATTGGTCGGGATGTATGCCGACACATCACCCGCCTGGGTCTCAATGACCGGGAGTGCTGTCAGACTTCCGCCACCCTTCACCATCGGCTTGAGAGCTCCGGAAGATCGTTCATTTTTTTGGCGACCTCAATATCGTCAGTGATCTTCGCCGCTCTTTCAAGGAGACGGGAGTGAAGGAAGAACACATCGCCAGGGTAGGCCTCGCGTCCCGGGGGACGACGGAGCAGAAGGGAAAGCTGACGGTAGGCAACCGCCTGCTTGGACAGATCATCATAAATGACCAGTGCATGACGGCCGGTATCACGGAAATATTCTCCAAGTGCCGCGCCGGCAAACGGAGCAATGAACTGCAGCGGCGCAGGATCTGACGCGGTTGCAGAAATGACAGTGGTATACTCCATTGCGCCGTGCTTCTCAAGGGTATTGACCACCTGGCGACGGTTGAACCTTTCAGCCGATGGCAACATAGATGCAGTAGACCCCTTTGCCCTTCTGGTTGATGATGGTATCAAGCGCAACGGCTGTTTTTCCTGTTCTGGCGGTCACCAATGATAAGCTCACGCTGCCACGGCCGATAGGGATCATGCGTCGATTGCCTTGAGGCCGGTCTGAAGCGGCTCATGCACCGACTTACGGTAGATGACGCCGGGGGCCCTGCGCTCAAGAGGGAGACGAATTGATGTTTCAATGGCGCCCTTGCCATCTATCGGCTCACCGAGAGGATTGATGACTCTGCCGAGCATTGCCTCACCAACAGGAATAGATGCGAGAATGCCTGTCCGGCGGACCGTATCTCCTTCTTTCACGGCGTTGGATGCGCCGAACATGACAGCGCCGACATTGTCTTCTTCAAGGTTGAGAACCATGCCCATGATGTTGTGGGGGAACTCCAGCAGTTCGCCTGCGGCTGCTTTTAACAAACCGTAGACACGGGCAATACCGTCACCAACCTGCAGCACGGTTCCCACATCATAAACTTCCGCTTCGGACTCAAAGCCGGCAAGCTGCTTGCGAAGTATGGATGAAACTTCATCAGGCCTGACTGTTGTAGACATATGTTTTCCGCTTGGTATGTTAAGAAAAGAGAAAGATTCTGCTTACCTTCTTTTGAAATCAGGCGGGTGCTCTTACCTTTCCAAAAATAAAAGCCAAATTTAACGAAAAGCTTTTAGTTATTCAAGCACTCTCTCGTTAATTGAACAGCTAAGTTTTTCCGACAGTCCGCCCAAGGCAAGAAACAACAGGAATTCTGCATCTTTCGAAAACGGTATGAAATCAGTCAGGGGATTCGCTTCAGCAACCGTCGGAAATGTAGCCTGCGGTTTTGACATACTCGGGTTTGCCATTACCGAACCGGGGGATGAGGTAATACTCACCCGCTCCGAACGCAAGCACACCGGGTGCCCTGTCACCATATCCTCCATTTCGGGTGATGGCGGCAAACTACCTCTTGACCCCCGCAAAAACACATCAAGCTTCGTTGTCCTCAAATTCCTCGAGCACATTCGCACCCATAAGGGACAGGACTGCACCGGTCATATTTCCCTTGAACTGAAAAAACACCTGCCCCTCAGCAGCGGCATGGGAAGCAGCGCAGCCAGTGCCGCGGCCGCACTTGCAGCAGCCAATGAACTGCTCGGACGGCCATGCACCAAAATGGAACTGGTACACTTCGCAATTGAAGGAGAACGGGTTGCCTGCGGATCAGCCCATGCCGACAATGCCGCACCGGCAATTCTCGGCAACTTCGTCCTCATCAGAAGCTACACTCCACTGGACCTCATTGTCATTCCCCCGCCTGAAAAGCTCTTCTGCTCATTGGTTCACCCGCATACGGAACTGAGGACCTCGTTCGCCCGCTCTGTCCTGCCGACCGATATCACCCTTAAAGATGCAACCCGCCAGTGGGGCAATGTAGGGGCACTGGTTGCCGGGCTGCTCACTTCTGATTACGCTCTGGTCGGTCGCTCATTGGTCGATGTGGTTGCAGAGCCCAAACGGGCTCCGCTGATTCCCGGATTTGCCGAAGTCAAAGAGGCCGCCCTCAATGCCGGAGCTCTCGGCTGCAGCATTGCCGGTTCAGGTCCCTCTATTTTTGCTTTTTCCGATTCCGCCGAAACTGCTCATGCAGCAGGAGAAGCCATGCAGAAAGCCTTCCTCGCCTCCAAAAAAAAGCCTCAAGTCGGACATGTGGGTGTCACCGATATGCAGAGAGGGAGCCAGGATTCTCTAAGACGCGCCCAATACCTGAACTTTGACAGCTCAATCAATGATCTACTTCAGCACAAGCAAAGCCTCGACACCGGTCTCTATAAAACGGGCAACCCTTGAGGGGCTGGCCCCCGACGGCGGGCTCTATGTCCCCTCTGAAATCCCGACATTTTCATCGGGGGAGCTTTCGCTGCTTGAAAGTGCCGGCTTCAGCGACATTGCGCTGGCCATAGCTAAAAAAATTCATCGAAGGGGAGATTCCCCCCGACATCCTGCAGGATCTCGTTGCTTCATGCTACGATTTCCCCACCCCCCATCATCTCTCTTTGA
>PYLN01000003.1_pt1 | contig 50865 bp, 74 predicted proteins | sample 1675811 | NCBI WGS metagenome assembly PYLN01 (sample SAMN08732055, study PRJNA438928) | Freshwater metagenome, whole genome shotgun sequencing project. | isolation source: meromictic lake | place: Russia: Kandalaksha Bay | collected 2014-09
GTTTCGTAGGGAAAAGCGCCTTCCTACGAAACGGTAGGAGAAAAAACCAGCAAACTGGAACGCGAAGAGCACGGAAATGAGCAGTCCCGAAAAAAACAATTTTCGTCAGATCACCAAGGGCCCTTCCAGATAGGCATCACCACTGTTTTTGCATCCGCTCAACCCTTTCAGACACGCAACCCACAAAGTCTGGCACGCATATTGCAGTTAAATGGCATAACTATTAAGGAAAACAGAAATAGCATCCTTAATAGTTAAGAGAAAAAGCAATATTAACCTCAAAGACAAGACAACATGAGAAAAGTAGCGATTTACGGAAAGGGTGGTATCGGCAAGTCAACCACTACTCAGAACACAGTTGCCGCTCTTGCTGAAATGGGAAAGAAAGTCATGGTTGTCGGCTGTGACCCGAAAGCTGACTCCACCCGTCTCCTCCTCGGCGGACTGCAGCAGAAAACCGTGCTTGACACGCTCCGTGAAGAGGGTGAAGAAGTTGAACTGGAAGATATCATCAAAGGGGGATACAAAAAACACCCGCTGCACCGAGTCCGGTGGTCCTGAACCTGGTGTAGGATGCGCAGGCCGTGGCATCATCACCTCGGTAAACCTGCTTGAGCAGCTTGGCGCTTACGACGATGAATGGGAGCTCGACTATGTATTCTACGATGTGCTTGGTGATGTGGTATGCGGCGGGTTCGCCATGCCTATCCGTGATGGAAAGGCCGAGGAAATCTACATCGTCTGTTCTGGAGAAATGATGGCCATGTATGCAGCCAACAACATCTGCAAAGGTATCCTGAAATACGCAGATGCCGGCGGCGTCCGCCTTGGTGGCCTAATCTGCAACAGCCGCCAGGTAGAGAACGAGAAGGCAATGATTGAGGAGCTGGCAAGAAAAATCGGCACACAGATGATCACTTTGTGCCTCGCGACAACTTTGTGCAGCGGGCTGAAATCAACCGTAAAACAGTCATCGATTACGATCCGACCCACAAACAGGCTGACGAGTACAGGGCCCTTGCACAGAAAATCAACGACAACAAAATGTTCGTCATCCCCAAGCCTCTTGAAATTGAAGAGCTTGAGTCGCTTCTCATTGAATTCGGTATCGCCAACTAATAACAAGGGAGTATACAGATATGTTAATGATCAGAACAATCGTCAGGCCCGAAAAAGTACATGAGGTCATGCAGGGGCTGCTCGATGCAGGTTACCCGGCAGTCACGAAAATCTCGGTTGTAGGACGGGGCAAACAGCGCGGACTGAGGGTAGGCGATGTCGTCTACGATGAACTCCCCAAAGAGATGCTCTTCACCGTTGTGCCCGACGCAGACAAGGACTTTGTAATCCAGTCAATTCTCGACAATGCAAAAAAGCACAGGCGAGGGCAAGTTCGGTGACGGTAAGATCTTCGTTTCAGCTGTTGAAGAGGTCTACACCATCAGCACCGGCATGCAGGAAAGCGAACCGACGCTGGCAGCAGCAAAGGAGGCTTGAATGAAAGAAATCATTTCAGTCATACGGATCAACAAGGTGAACGAGACCAAAAAAGGCGCTCGTCGATGCCGGCATACCGGGCTTCACAGCAACCGGACGGGTCATGGGCCGGGGCAAGGGCAGGTACATTTCGACATTCTTCATGGAGCCGAAGAGGGACATCCCGAAGCCATCGCCCAGCTTGGCAATGCGCCAAGGCTTGTCGCAAAGCGGATACTGACCGTTGTCGTGCCCGATGAACAGTGCCAGACGGCAATTGACACCATCATAAAGACAAATCAGACAGGCAAGCCCGGAGACGGAAAAATCTTCGTCACCCCGATTACTGAAACCATCAGGGTACGAACCGGCGAAGCTGGAGACCTTGCACTGAACTGAAGAACTATCATCAACACAGGTGTAAACGGAGAAATTTACATGGAGTCGAAAACCCAATTCCCGGATCCTTCCCAGGTCAGGAGGAACTGATTGAGAAATACCCGGCCAAGGTTGCAAAAAAGCGCAACAAGTCCATCATCATCAATGACCCGGAAACCGTCCCTGAGGTTCAGGCCAATGTGCGCACCGTACCGGGCATCATCACCCAGCGGGGATGCTCCTATGCAGGCTGCAAGGGTGTTGTGCTCGGACCGACCCGCGATGTTGTCAACATCACACACGGTCCCATCGGCTGCGGTTTCTACAGCTGGCTGACACGGAGGAACCAGACAAAGCCGGAAACCGATGCAGATGCAAACTTCATCACCTACTGCTTCTCGACCGACATGCAGGAGGAGAACATTGTGTTCGGTGGCGAAAAGAAGCTGAAGGTGGCAATTCAGGAGGCCTATGACCTCTTCCACCCCAAAGCCATAGCAATCTTCTCAACCTGCCCCGTGGGCTGATTGGTGATGATGTGCACGCCGCCTCACGGGAAATGAAGGAGAAGTTCGGCGACTGCAATGTATTCGGATTCAGCTGCGAAGGCTACCGCGGGGTCAGCCAGTCAGCAGGCCATCACATAGCCAACAATGGCATCTTCAAGCACATGGTCGGCAGGAACAACGAGATAAAAGAGGGCAAGTTCAAGCTCAATCTGCTCGGTGAGTACAACATCGGCGGCGATGCATTTGAAATTGAGCGCATTTTCAACAAGTGCGGCCTCACAATCAACTCCTCGTTCAGCGGCAACTCAACAGTCGGTCAGCTTGAGAACGCCATATGGCCGATTTGAATGCGATCATGTGCCATCGCTCCATCAACTACATGGGTGATATGCTCGAGACCAAATACGGCATACCCTGGATGAAAATCAACTTTATCGGGGCTGAGTCGAGCGCCAAGTCGCTGCGCAAAATTGCCGAATACTTCGGTGATGCTGAACTGAAAGCGAGAGTTGAAGAGGTCATCAAGGAGGAGATGCCGAAGGTCAAAGAGGTGATTGATGAAATCCTTCCAAGAACCAGCGGCAAAACTGCCATGCTGTTTGTTGGCGGATCGCGCGCTCACCACTATCAGGATCTCTTCAGTGAGCTCGGCATGACAACAGTTGCAGCAGGATATGAGTTTGCCCACCGAGACGATTACGAAGGCCGTGAAGTACTGCCCAACATCAAGGTTGACGCCGACAGCAAAAACATTGAGGAACTGAAGATTGAGGCAGATCCGGAACTCTACAAGCCACGCAAAACCGAAGCGGAACTTGAAGAGCTGAAGGCAAAAGGGCTTGAAATCAACAGCTACGAGGGGATGATGAAGCAGATGATGAAAAAGTCGCTGGTCGTTGACGATATCAGCCACTATGAATCAGAAAAGCTCATTGAGATCTACAAGCCCGACATCTTCTGCGCAGGCGTCAAAGAAAAATATGTTGTGCAGAAAATGGGTGTCCCTCTCAAGCAGCTTCACAGCTACGATTACGGCGGTCCCTACACAGGATTTGAAGGTGCGGTCAACTTCTATCGCGACATCGACCGCATGGTGAACAATCCTGTATGGAAACTCATCAAGGCCCCATGGCAGAAAACCGCAGACAGTGAAAAAGAGTCGCTCAGCGCCTCGTATGTCACCCAGTAACCCAGGAAAACGGAGACTATTCCATTATGCTATTACGACACACCACAAAAGAGGTTAAAGTGCGCGAGGGCTGACGATCAACCCGGCAAAAACATGCCAGCCGGTCGGAGCCCTCTATGCAGCACTCGGCATTCATGGCTGCCTGCCTCACAGCCATGGCTCACAGGGCTGCTGCGCGTACCACCGCAGCATGCTCACCCGTCACTACAAAGAGCCGGTGATGGCAGCAACCAGCTCGTTTACCGAAGGAGCCTCGGTGTTCGGAGGACAGGCCAACCTGCTGGCCTCCATAGACACCATCTTTTCGGTGTACGACCCCGATATCATTGCAGTGCACTCCACCTGCCTGTCGGAAACCATCGGCGATGATCTTCAGCAGATCACAAAGAAGGCGAAAGACGATGGCAAGATACCCGAGGGCAAGCATGTCATCTATGCCAGCACCCCGAGCTTTGTCGGCTCGCATGTTACCGGCTACGCAACATGGTTGTCGGCATGGCCGAGCAGTTCGCTGAATCGACAGGAGAGAAAAAAGAGCAGGTCAACCTGATTGCCGGATGGATGGAACCTTCCGACATGCGCGAAATCAAAAAGATATCTAAAGAGCTCGGAGCCAGGATCGTTCTCTTCCCCGACACTTCAGATGTACTTGATGCACCGCAGACAGGGAAACACGAGTTCTATCCGAAAGGCGGCGTCACCATTCCGGAGCTCAAAAGCACCGGCGACAGCCTCTCCTCAATTGCTCTTGGCTGCATCAGTGCTGAACCCGCAGCAGTTGCGCTCGACAAGAAATTCGGCGTGCCGTTTGAAACGGTCGACATGCCCATCGGCATCTCAGCAACTGACCGCTTCATCATGGCGCTGTCAAAAGCTGCCGGTGTTTCGGTGCCCGATGAAATCACCAGCGAGCGAGGCCGCCTGCTTGACGCCATGACTGATATGGACCAGTACTTTTATGGCAAAAAGGTTGCACTGTTCGGCGACCCCGACCAGCTCATACCGCTCACCGAGTTCCTGCTCGACCTCGGCATGCTGCTATTCACATCGTCAGCGGTACCCCGGCAAACGATTTGAAAAGCGGATGGCGGAAATCCTCGAGCGTTCACCCGGAGCAAACTTCAAGAACGGACCTGGTGCCGACACATTCCTGCTCCACCAGTGGATGAAGAATGAGCCGGTTGATCTGCTGATCGGAAACAGCTACGGCAAATACATTGCCCGCGATGAAAACATCCCCTTCATCCGCTTCGGGTTTCCGATTGTCGACCGAATCGGTCACAGCTACTTCCCCTCTGTGGGGTACAGTGGCGGCCTCAGGCTGGTTGAAAAAATCCTCAGCGTCTTCATGGACCGCCAGGACCGTGAAGCACCTGAAGAAAAGTTCGAACTGGTCATGTAACACCTTCGCCCGAAAAAGCGTGCCTCCGAAACCCGGAGGCACCTTGAAGGAAACGAAGGGAGTTGAACGAAAACATCTTTAAACAAGGAACGCCTGCCATGGAACAGATTCAGATTCTCAAAGATAGGGAGAAACAGATCTTTGAAAAAAAAGGATGGCGGCGCGGCGTTTGACCTCTCCTGTGAAACCACCAGTCTTTCAGGATCCGTCAGCCAGAGAGCCTGTGTCTTCTGCGGTTCACGGGTCGTCCTCTATCCGGTGGCCGATGCCCTGCATCTGGTTCACGGCCCTATCGGCTGTGCAGCCTACACATGGGACATCCGCGCTCGGTTTCATCGGCCCCGAACTCCATCGCCTCAGCTTTTCCACTGACCTCCAGGAAACCGATGTCATTTTCGGAGGCGAAAAAAAACTCTACGCATCACTTATTGAACTTATAGAGCAGTACCAGCCAAAAGCGGCATTCATCTACTCAACCTGCATCATCGGCATCATCGGCGACGACATTGATGCTGTCTGCCGAAAAGTTGCAAAAGAGACCGGCATACCCGTTCTTCCCGTCCACTCAGAAGTTCAAGGGAACCAAGAAAGATGGTTACCGGGCAGCCTGCATTTCCCTGATGAAACTGGTCGGTACGGGTGAAACGGATGACATCAGCCATACAGCCTCAACATTCTCGGTGAGTTCAACCTTGCCGGTGAAGCCTGGATCATCCGCGAATACTATGAAAGAATGGGGCTCCAGGTCGTCTCCACCATGACCGGTGACGGTCGGGTAGACGCTGTACGCAAAGCTCATGGTGCCGCGCTCAATGTCGTACAGTGCTCTGGCTCCATGACCTCTCTTGCCCAGGATATGGAGAAAAAATATGGCATACCCTTCATGCGGGTCTCCTACTTCGGCATTGAAGACATGGCAAGTGCCCTGTATGATGTGGCAAAACATTTTCCCGACAGGCCCGACATCATGGAAAAGGCAAGGGAGATTGTCAAAAGCGAAGTGGAAACACTCTACACAGCTGCAGAAATTCAAGGCTGCACTGTCCGGGAAAAAAGCGGCCATCTATGTGGGCGGTGCATTCAAAACCTTCTCACTCATCAAGCGCTTCGTTCACTGGCATGTCGGTGGTACTGGCCGGTTCACAGACAGGAAACAGTGAGGACTACCGCAACCTCAAAGAGATGAGCGACGAGGGAACCGTCATTGTTGACGATTCAAACCCGGTGGAACTGTCAAAATTCATTCTTGAAAAAGAGGCCGACCTTCTGATAGGCGGCGTCAAGGAGCGCCCCATTGCCTTCAAGCTCGGGGTAGCATTCTGCGACCACAACCACGAACGGAAAATTCCGCTTGCCGGCTTTATCGGCATGTACAACTTCGCCCTTGAAGTGTACCAGTCGGTCATGAGCCGGTATGGCAGTTCGCTCCGAGAAAAGGAGGACAGAAATGAAACACGCAAAAACCGCAACCCAGAACGCCTGCAAACTCTGCAACCCCCTTGGCGCATGCCTGGCATTCAGGGGCATTGAAAACTGCGTCCCCTTCCTGCATGGTTCCCAGGGGTGTGCAACCTATATCCGCCGTTACCTGATCAGCCACTACAAAGAGCCTATCGACATAGCCTCGTCAAACTTCAATGAAGACACCGCAGTGTTCGGTGGAAGCCACAACCTGAAGCTCGGACTGCAGAATGTGACCCAGCAGTACCGGCCGGAAGTTATAGGCTGGCAACAACCTGCCTGTCGGAAACCATCGGCGACGATGTCAAGGGCATCCTGCGGGAATACAAAAAAAGAGCAGATGAACGCCGCCCCGATGCCGGTGATGATTCACGCCTCAACCCCGAGCTATCAGGCACTCACATCGACGGCTTCCATGGAGCAGTACACGCCGCAGTTCAAACCCTCGCCGAGCAGGGAACCCCGCAGCAGCTGGTCAACCTCTTTCCCAACATGGTTTCGCCGGCCGACCTGCGCCACCTCAGGGAGATTTTCAGCGACTTCAGCCTTCCCTGCATGATGCTGCCCGACTACTCCAAAACCCTGGACGGCGGACCCTGGGCAGAGTACCACCGCATTCCACCCGGCGGCACCCCTGCAAGCGCCATCTCGCTATCCGGCAGCGCCATCGGCAGCATTGAATTCACATCAATACTCGCCGATGCAAAGTCACCCGCAGCATGGCTTGAGGAGAAGTTCGGTGTCACCCGCTACCAGCTGCCCATGCCAATCGGCATCCGCGAAACAGACCGTTTTTTCAGCCTGCTCGAAACCATCAGCCAGAAGGCGCAGCCTGAAAAATACGATGACGAACGCCGCCGTCTGGTAGACGCCTACGCTGATGGACATAAATATGTGTTCGACAAAAAGGTCATCGTCTACGGCGAGGAAGATCTGGTCATCTCCATGACTGCCTTCCTCCGTGAAATCGGCATGGTTCCCGTTCTGGTGGCCTCAGGAGGCAAAAGCGGGCTGCTGAAGAAAAAGCTGCAGGAGCTGGTACCAGATCTTGAGGAAACAGGCATCAAGGTACGCGACGGCGTTGACTTCGTCGACATTGAAGACGAAGCCAAACTCCTTGCCCCCGACTTCCTCATCGGCAACAGCAAAGGCTATACAATGTCACGAAAAAACGATATCCCGCTCCTGCGGATCGGATTCCCGATTCACGACCGGTTCGGCGGACAGCGGCTGCACCATCTTGGATACCGCGGCACGCTTGAACTCTTCGACCGCATCGTCAACATGGTTCTTCAGCAGCGACAGGATGATTCTGAAATCGGCTACACTTATCTGTAAACGGGAGCAAGACAATGGCACTTAAACTGGAAAATCACCCCTGCTTCAACGATGCATCGCGCCACACCTTCGGCCGCATCCACCTCCCTGTTGCCCCGAAGTGCAACATACAGTGCAACTACTGCAACAGGAAGTTCGACTGCATGAACGAAAACCGCCCCGGGGTATCAAGCAAACTGCTCTCCCCCGGCCAGGCGCTCCACTATCTGAAAGGAGCCGTAGAACTCTCGCCCAATATTTCCGTCGTTGGCATTGCCGGCCCCGGCGATCCCTTTGCCAACCCCGACGAGACCATGGAAACCCTGCGCCTTGTGCGCAAGGAGTACCCCGAAATGCTTCTCTGCGTAGCAACAAACGGACTGAACCTGCTGCCCTATATCGATGAACTCGCAGAGCTTGAGGTCAGCCATGTCACCATTACCATCAACGCCATCGACCCCGCAGTGGGAGCCGAAATCTACGCCTGGGTACGCCATGAGAAAAAGATGCACCGCGACATTGAAGCTGCCGAACTGCTCATCGGCAAACAGCTTGAAGGGCTCAAAGAGCTCAAGGCTCGTGGTATTACAGCAAAGGTCAACACCATCATCATTCCCGGCGTCAACGACCACCATGTTGAAACCGTTGCCCGCACCGTAGCCTCCCTCGGCGCCGACATTCTCAACTGTCTCCCTTACTACAACACAAAGGAGACAGTGTTTGAAAACATTGACGAGCCAACCCCCGCAATGGTGACTGAAATCCAGAAAACCACCTCGGAGTACCTGCCACAGATGAAGCACTGCGCCCGCTGCCGTGCCGATGCGGTCGGCATCATTGGAGAAATGAACAGCGACGACATGATGGAGAAGCTCAGCGAAGCCTCCAGGTTGCCGAAAAACCCCGATGACAACCGTCCCTATCTCGCCGTTGCAAGTATGGAGGGGGTTCTCGTCAACCAGCACCTCGGCGAAGCAGACCGTTTTCTCATCTACGGTTTTGATTCCAAAAGCAACACCTGCCGGTTCATTGAAACGCGTCCGGCCCCACCTACGGGTGGAGGCAATGAGCGCTGGGAGGCCCTTGCCAAACTCTTCAGCGACTGCAGAGGAGTTCTCTCCAGCGGAGCCGGAGGCTCACCCACAAAAGTACTCAACGCCTCAGGAATTGAAGTCATGGTACTCGAAGGGGTCATTGAAGACGCCATCGGAGGGATCTTCCGGGGAGAAGACATACGCCACATGACCAAAAACACCAGCCGCCACGCATGCAGCGGAACAGGCGGAGGATGCGGATAGAGGCTCTCCCCTCATGAAACAGAAATGACATCGTCTTGAACAACCATTAAACAACCAAAGCCGCCATGGATAAGCCAAAACAGCACATTTTCGTCTGCGCCAGTTTCCGCGCACAGGGAGCCCCTCAGGGAATCTGCCACAAAAAAGAGTCGCTCAGCCTGATTCCCTACTTTGAAAGCGAACTTGCCGACCGCGGCATGAGCGATGTCGCCGTTTCGGCCACCGCCTGCCTCAACCTCTGCGAAAAAGGACCGATTGTTGTCATCTACCTGAAAACTTCTGGTACGGAGAGGTCGACAGCGAAGAGAAAGTTGATGAAATCCTTGATGCACTTGAAGAAGGTGAAGCCTGCGAAGCGCACATCATCCACTGATTATTATTGCCTGCGCTGTCTTTTCATGATGGAAAGACAGCATTTTTCCCAACATTCGTTATATTCCGTAAAACATAACGCTCGAAGACGGATAAGAAAGAGAAGAGCGCCGACGGCCGGCGCCATCCGTTATAACCTGAAACACATAACGAACACTCCGATGAAACCACTCACGATACTCCTCGTCGGAAGCGCGCTGCTTGCGCCCGCACATGAGTCCGCACAGGCCGCCGATAGCGGTTCGACAGGCAGGGAGCTGTACCGGCGCCACTGCAGCAGCTGCCATTCCATGACGCCTCCCCCCGAAACCGCGCCGCCGATTGTCGGGCTCGCACACTTCTACCACAAGGCGTTCGACTCCAGGGAGCCGGCGTCAGCCATATCATGGACTTCATCGCCCACCCCGAACCAGCGAAGTCGAAGCTCCGCGCCCCGGCTATCCCGAGGTTCGGGCTGATGCCGCAGGTCGAGCTCACGAAGGAGGAGCTCAGGACCGTCTCGGAATGGCTATGGGACAGCTACGATCAGCCTTCGTCCCGCCGGACTGCCCTGAATGAGCGGCGGGGCCTTTTTTTTTCGGCCACCGTTATCACCTGAACAACACAACGAAACCAACCGCACAACACCTATGAAAAAGACCACCACCCCATAGCCCTCACATGCATGGCGTTTCTGCTCGCAGCAACGGCCCAAGCCGCTGAAACACCGCCAGACAGCACACTTCTCCGCTTTACCTCCGAGGAAATCACCGTTTCAGGCCAGAAGGGAGACATCCTGCAGCAGGTCACCGGCAGCGAATCGGCCGTACTGAACCCCTCGCAGATGTCCGTCTACAAGGTCATCAACATGATGCCCTCACTCAGCCAGCAGAGCGTCGACCCATACGGGCTTGCCGACATATCCAACTACCATGAGGCATTCAAGTTCCGTGGAGTTGAGGCAACGGCAGGCGGCGTTCCATCCACAACCGCCAATGTGGAAGGACTTCCCCTCACCGGCAGGCCTGGGGGAGGAGCAACCATCTACGATCTTGAGAACATGCAGAACATCACCATCTACAGCGGAGTCATGCCGGCCAGCAAGGGGCTTGGCCTTGCCAATGTAGGAGGCAAAATCGACATGGAAATCAAGCGTCCGGCTGACGAGTTCGGCGTTGATGTAAAGCAGAGCGTAGGCAGCAACAATTTCGGGCGCACCTATCTGAGAATCGATACGGGTGAGCTGGGGGGCGGATTCAAGGCTTTTGGATCAGCTTCAACGAGTTACGCTGAAAAATGGAAAGGGGATGGGGCAAGCAACCGCAACAACATGATGCTGGGCTTCAGCGAAACCTTCAGCGACCGGGTGAAGCTTGAAGCGTTCCTTACCTACAGCAAAGGGCTGATCCATCCCTACCGCTCACTCAGCTATGCCGAAATCTCGGACCTCGACACGGCCTACAGCAAAGACTTCAGCACCAATCCTGCAGACCCTTTTTATTACGACTACAACAAGAACGAGTTTGAGGACTGGATGGTGATGGCCAACCTGGAAATCAAAACCGGGGACAGCTCGAAGCTGAACATCAAACCCTACTACTGGAGCGACAAAGGGTATTACATGGAAACCATAACCCCAACAGCGGGACCGAACCTCGTCCGGGAGTGGGACATCGAGCATGACCTTAAAGGGGTACTGGCTGAATACTCAACAAAACTCAGGGATATCGATCTTGATTTTGGATACCTTTACCACACCCAGGAACGGCCGGGACCTCCCTCCTCATGGAAGAACTACACCGTATCCACTGCAGGGGACCTTGAATTCAAAAACTGGTCCATCCTCTCGAACACCTCCAGCCACGAACTGCACGAACCCTTCATTGAAGCAAAGTACAGCACGGGGAACTATCGTATTGAGGGCGGCCTGAAGTATGTCAACTACACCCTCCCCTCAATCATCACCTACACAACAACCGACATCGGAGATGTCAGCTACGATGAGGCTCTCGCCTCGAACCCGTCAATAGACGCGTCAAGAAGCGCAACAGCAACAAAAACCTTCAGCCGCGTCTTTCCAAACCTGACGCTGACGAGGTTCATCAATGATGATACATCGATTCACCTCGCCTACGGAGAAAACTATGTCACCCATGTCGACATCTATCCCTACTTCATCTCCAACGTCACAAGTTTCAAAGACAACGGCATCACCTTCCAGGAGCTCTGGGATGCCCGCGAAATGGAGACAGCACAGAACTTCGAGCTTGGCATGAAGATGAAGGGCACCAACTGGAGCCTCGCCCCGACCATCTACTACGCCATCCACAACCACAAGCAGGCGGTGCTCTACGACCCGGCGCTTGATGCAACATACCCGATGAATAACGCCGACGCCAAGGGATACGGCATTGAACTTGAAGCGGACTACAAGCCCTCCCGCAACCTGAAATGTTACGGTTCATTCTCATGGAACCGCTTCTATTTCGACCAGGAGATCTACTCCGATTCAGACAAAACTCCAATTGATGTCAAGGGTGACCAGGTACCCGATGCGCGGAGTTCATGGCGAAGGGAATGCTCAGCTACAGGATTGGAGACTTCACCATTTCTCCAATCGTCCGATACAGCTCAACCCGTTACGGGGATGTGCTGCACAACGAAAAAATTGATGGCGCTACGGTCTGCGACCTGGACCTCACCTGGTCGCGACCGATGCTCGGGTTCAACAATGTTGACTGTTCACTTTCACTCATCAATGTGTTCGACAAGAACTATGTCAGCATGATCAGCACCTCCGACTATAAAACCCTGAAAACATCGTACCAGCCCGGAGTCCCGTTCACCCTTGTCGCCACGCTGGCATTCCATTACTGAAATTTTCCGTATCCCGCGCATCTCCGTGCGCCGGTTTTTGTTCATAACCCCGTCCATCTGCTGCCTCATACCTTAAAAAAAACAGGAGGAACGGCGTAACGCTAGTGAATGATGCTCTGATTGACATATATTGCATTGAAGTATAAAGGAGCAAAAAAACCTGGCGACGCAGAACTCTGCAACCCTATGGCACAATGCATGAATGAAGACATCGGGCTTGAAGGAACCATCTGGTTCCAGAAAGACCAGAACCGGTTTCTCGGCGGCGACAGGATCGCCCTGCTGGACAAAATCCAGGAACTCGGATCCATCAACAGCGCAGCCAAAGCGGTCGGCATCAGCTACAAAACCGCATGGCACCTCGTCAACATGATGAACAACCTTTCCGACAAACCACTCGTGGAGCGCACGGCCGGAGGCAAAGGGGGAGGAGGAACCATACTCACCCGTGAAGGGAAAAAAGTGCTTGAACAGTTCCGGGTGGTTCAGGAAGAACACCGGAAATATCTCCACAATCTTGAAGAACGGCTTGGCAACACCAGGAAACTCCATCAATTCCTAAAGATGATCTCAATGAAAATCAGTGCACGCAATGTCTTTTCCGGCACCGTCGAACAGATCGTACTCGGTGCGTCAACGCCGAAGTGGTCATTCTGCTCTCCGGCGGAGCGCATCACCTCCATCATCACAAACGGAGCGGTTAAAAACCTCGGACTGAAAGAGGGCATGAGCGCCTACGCCATCATCAAAGCCAGCTCCATCATCATCGGCCAGGACCTGCACGATGCACACCTGAGCACCCGTAACCTCATGTGCGGCACCATTTCAAAACTGATTGAGGGCCTGTCAGCACCGAAGTCGATGTGGAAATAGGTGGCGGCAATGTCATCTCGGCCATCATCACCCGCGGAAGTTCAGAAAAGCTTGGCCTCAAAGAGGGCGGACACGCCTGCACGGCCTTCAAGGCATCAAGCGTCATTCTTGGCGTCAACTGAACCACCCTGCCGCCGGCGAAGCCTCACCACAAGCCCCCATCTCAGGGGCCTGGCAGTTCCTGTTGGCAACCACCCAAAGAAGGGATATCTTGCATGGTTCCGTTTTGAAGACAAGAACCCTGAAACACCGGCCCTTGAGCAGCAGTACCCCGAACACCTCACCCCCTCTGTCCGACACCTTTCACCGGCAGGTGAGCTATGCGCGCATTGCCGTCACAGGCGCATGCAACCTTCGCTGCGCCTATTGCATGCGCGAAGAGCATGAGAGCGATAGTTCCGGTCGAACAAAAATGAGCTTCACCGAACTCACCACCCTCATAAGCGTCCTCGCAGAAGCAGGCATCACCAAAATTCGCCTCACCGGAGGAGAGCCCCTGCTGCGTGGCGACATTGCCGATCTGGTTGCCACCGCTAAAAACACCCCTGGGATAAAAACCGTCAGCATCACCACCAACGGCCTTTTGCTCGACCGCCATCTGGACGCGCTCCTTTCTGCCGGCATTGACGCAGTCAACATGAGCATAGACAGCCTTCGCGCTGACCGGTTCCTCGCCATTACCCGGCGCAATGAATTTGAACGCGCCAAAGCCAACCTGGACAGGCTTCTTTCACTCGAAAGCGTTCCGCTGAAAATCAATGTGGTGATGCTCCGGGGAATCAATGACGATGAAATCAAGGACTTCACCAACCTAACGAGAGAACACCCAATCAGCGTCCGTTTCATGGAGCTTCAGCCGTTTGACGACCACCAGATATGGAGAACGGGCAAATTTCTCGGAATGGACAAGATTCGCGGACTGCTTCAGTCCGCTCATCCCGGAATGGAGGAGCTGCAGGGGTCGGGCACCGAATATTTCAGCTTCACCCTTCCCGGCTACCGAGCTCATGGGCAATCATACCCGCCTACACGAGAAATTTCTGCAGCCGATGCAACCGGCTCCGCATAAGGCAGACGGTCATCTCGTCAGCTGTCTGTATGAAAAGGAGGGATTGACATGCTCTCCGCCATCCGCAATGGCGAAAGCCGGGAAAACCTGCTTGAGCTTGTCAGGCAGTCAGTACGCCTGAAACCAGAAGACGGCAAAACAACGGACCGGGGCGAAAGCTCAATGGGCAGAAGCATGTCTGAGATCGGCGGTTAACCTCACGCCATAAGCCCTACAGCCATCCCCGGACGAACTGTTCCGCCCCGTTTCACTATGCAGAAAAGCCCCTCGGTAGGCATGATGCACTCCCCCGTCGCTACCTGGATGGGGCAAGCTCCATTATGGCACTCCTTGCCGATCTGCGTTATTTCCAGCACCGCATTGCCCGCAATCTCCAGCCGGTCACCAACCTTGAGAGCAGAAAGGTCGATCCCCCGGGTCACCATGTTTTCGGCGAACATGCCATGGGCAAGCTCGGGCATTTTCAAGCGCATTCTATCCACGCTCTCGCCCGCAAGCAATGACACCTGACGGTGCCAGTCGCCCGCATGAGCATCGCCTCAATCCCCCAATCAGCTTTCAGTGCAATTTCCTGCACCGCCATTTTCAATTCACCCTTCTCCCTGCTGATGCAGACCGCCTCGATATATCCCATAATCCAACCTCTCCCGCTAAAAAGATGTTTCCATTCAGCCACCAAAAGAACAATAAACAGAATGTTTATTTGGAAAACACACGGAATTATAGTAACAATCGTTACTGCCACAAACCACAAACAGCATCTATACCCGCTTGATGAACCCGACCGCCGAAGCTCTTGAAGGGAGCATCACGCAACCGCTAAGGCGGCAAGATAACAGAGGAACAACTGCGGGCAAGCGGCCTTTCAGAGGACCTCATCCGGCTCTCTATAGGTATTGAACATCCACTTGACCTTATCAATGCCTTTGACCGGGCATTGGAAAACAGCTTAAGGCGGGGCGGTTTTTCCGGGGGATCTTTCTACCTTGTAGAAAAAAAAGACCGCCCATGCATTTTGAAACCCTCGCCATTCACGACGGACAGGCGCCCGACCCACACACAGGGTCGGTAACGGTACCCATCTACCAGACCTCAACCTTTGCACGCGAACAGCTGGAGTACAAAGGGGGTTTTGTCTATTCCAGAATAGGCAACCCCACCCGCCAGGCGCTTGAAGAAGCGCTCGCCCTTCTTGAAAACGGCCGCTACGGTCTGGCCTTCGCATCCGGAGCGGCGGCAACCATGGCCGCACTCCATCTTCTCCGACCCGGCGACCATATTGTCTCCGGCATTGACATCTATGGTGGTACCTACAGAATCTTTGAAGAGCTTCTCCGTCCTATGGGCATCACCACATCATACGCGGAAGGCTCCACAACACAAAGCTATCTGGATGCCTGCACGCCTGAAACCAGAGTGATATGGGTGGAAAGCCCGAGCAACCCGCTGATGCGCCTTGCAGACATCAGGCACTGGCACAGGCGGCCCATGAAAGGGGAATGCTTCTGGCTGTCGACAACACCTTTCTCTCCCCCTATTTCCAGCGCCCTCTTGAGTGCGGCGCCGACATTGTCATACACAGCACCACCAAATACCTCGCCGGCCACAGCGATGTGCTGGGTGGAGCGGTCATTACGAATGAGGAAAAGCTGCACGCAACAGTCAAAACATACCAGCTGCAGCCGGAGCAGTTCCTGCCCCTTGGGACTGCTGGCTTGTCATGCGGGGCTGAAAACCCTCAAGGTCCGCATGAAAGAGCATGAAGCCAACGCCATGCAGCTCGCCCGTTTTCTTGAAAGTCATCCGGCAGTCAAACGGGTGCTCTACCCCGGGCTCTCCTCACATCCGCAGCACATTCTGGCAAAAAAGCCAGATGAGCGGCTTCGGTGGCATGCTCACAATTGAAATGAAAGGAGGAATGGAGGCCGTCAGGAAACTTATTTCAGGGGTAAAGCTGTTTCTCCTTGCTGACAGCCTCGGAGGCGTGGAATCGCTTATCGCCTCACCGGCAAGAATGACACTCTGGGCACTCTCGCCCGAGGAGCGAATGAAAAGGGGGTGCAGTGAAGGCCTCGTCAGAATCTCCGTCGGTCTTGAACACCCCGACGACCTTCAGGCCGACCTGGAACAGGCTATTGAAGGGTGCGGGTGAAAAAGAGACCCAAAGAAATCGTGCAGAAACCACTCAAAATGATTACAATTCAACTCAATGGAGAATCCGAATCCCTTCCGGAAGACTCAACCATTATTGATCTTCTGACTCGTATCGGCTCCGATGGAAAAACCGTAGCAACCCTTGTCAACGATCAGGTTGTCCGCCCCCGGAACGCACGGCACATGCTCTCTGTGAAGGTGACCGGGTTGAAATCCTTGTGTTTGCCGGCGGGGGATGAGCAACAAAAGAGAATGATACCCTACTTATGGACCACTTGCAGTTAGCAGCACATACCTTTTCTTCCCGCCTGATTCTCGGAACCGGAAAATTCAGCAGCGCAGCCGTCATGCTGGAAGCCGTGAAAGCCTCTGGCGCGCAGCTTGTCACCGTAGCACTGCGGCGCTTCAACCGTGAACAGCTGGAGGACGACCTTTTCGGTCCCCTTTCCGAGCTGCCGGGCATTACCCTCATGCCAAACACTTCCGGTGCTTCAACAGCTGCGGAAGCCATCAAGCTGCCAATATCAGCCGTGAACTCTCCGGAAGTCCCTTCATCAAAGTGGAAATCCACCCGAACCCGCAGCACCTGATGCCCGATCCGATTGAAACAATGGAAGCCGCACGGGTCCTTGCATCGGAAGGGTTTCTGGTCATGCCATACATCTCCCCCGATCCCGTCCTTGCCAAACGGCTTGAAGAGGTAGGATGCGCTTCAGTCATGCCTCTCGGTTCAGCCATCGGCAGCGGTCAGGGGCTGGCATCGGCTGCAATGCTCAGCATCATCATCCGTGAAAGCTCCATTCCAGTCATTGTGGATGCCGGCCTGCGCGCCCATCTGAAGCTGCACGGGCAATGGAAATGGGATGCAGCGCCGTGCTCGTCAACAGCGCAATAGCCGCCTCCGATAACCCCGCAGAAATGGCCGCCGCTTTCAGGGATTCAACAGATGCGGGCCGTCGGGCGTTCAAAGCAGGACTGATGAGAGAAAGCCGGGAAGCGGTAGCGACCAGCCCTCTCACCTCCTTTCTTGGAGAGCAGTCATGACCATCCTGCCCGACTGGCTGACGGACAACAATGACTGCCGGGAGCTCGAAGCCATGCTTCGCAACCGGTCGCCCGAAAGCCTTGAAACCATGGCGGCCCGTTCCCGCGCAATGACTCTCAGGCGGTTCGGCCGCACCATGCCCCTTTACGCGCCGCTCTATCTCTCGAACTACTGCTCCAGCGGCTGCGCATACTGCGGCTTCGCTTCAGACAGAACCACCCCCCGCCGCAAGCTTGATGAGGAGGAAATCCGTCGTGAAATTGCCGCCATGAAGCAGCTCGGCATACAGGATATCCTGCTCCTCACCGGAGAGAGAACCGCGGCCGTCGGCTTTGAATACCTGAAGCGCGCAGTGGACATTGCCGCTGAATCAATGCAGCGGGTCACTGTCGAGGCCTTCCCGATGAGTATTGAAGAGTACCGTGAGCTTGCCGGCAGCGGATGCACCGGCATTACCATCTATCAGGAAACCTACGACCTCCTGCAATACGAAGCTCTCCACCGCTGGGGTCCAAAAAAGGATTACCTCTACCGGCTTGCAACACCCGAACGGGCTCTTGAAGGGGGAATAAAAACCATCGGCCTCGGCGTCCTGTTCGGCCTCTCCGATCCGGTAACGGACGCTCTCATGCTCTACCGCCATGCCCGCCATCTTGAAAAAACATACTGGCGCGGAGGCATATCCATCTCATTTCCGCGCCTGCGCCCGCAAACGGGAGGATATGAGCCAACCCACCCCGTTGACGACCACCTTCTGGCACGCATCATCCTGGCTTTCCGCATAGCCATGCCGGATGTTGAACTGGTGCTCTCCACCCGCGAAAAACCTTCGTTCAGAGACGGCATGGCCGGGCTTGCCATCACGCGCATGAGCATTGCAAGCCGTACCACAGTTGGCGGATACCTTGAAGGAGAAAACTCCGGGGAGGGGCAGTTTGAAATTTCAGACAGCCGCACGGCTGAAGAGTTCTGCCAGGCGCTCAGAAGCCGCCGGATTGAACCGGTCTTCAAAAACTGGGAACCGGCCTATAACGGACCCTCACGCAATACACTCCCTTGCAGCTGACGGCAGAAGAGAGAGCGCGTTACAACCGCCATCTTGCTCTTTCGGAAATCGGCGAATCAGGACAGGAAAAACTTCTTTCATCCAAAGTTCTCATTGTCGGTGCAGGAGGCCTCGGCTCCCCGGCAGCGTTCTACCTTGCTGCAGCCGGAGTCGGCACCATCGGCATCATGGACGACGACAGGTAGAATGCAGCAACCTGCAACGGCAGATTCTGCATACCACCGCCGCCATAGGCACAAAAAAGGTTGACTCAGCACAAGAACGATTACAGGCACTTCGCCCCTCACTCATCATTCATTCCTACCCGATCCGGCTCACCGCCGGGAATTCTTTGGAAATTATTGCATCGTACGACTTCGTGGTAGACGCAACGGATTCATTCAGTTCAAAATTCCTCATTTCAAGAGCCTGCCATGCGGCAGGAAAACCATATTCCCACGGTGGCATTCAGCAGTTCTCCGGTCAGGCAATGACGGTCATTCCCGGCAGAACCGCCTGCTGCCACTGTCTTTTCCATGAAGACGACGAGCCCCCACTGCTTCCGGCGAAGGCCTATCGGAGCCATTGCAGGAGTAATCGGATCCATTCAAGCCGCTGAAGCGCTCAAAGTACTGCTCGCTCTTGGCGACCCTCTCTACGACACGCTCCTCACCTGCAACACACTCACAATGGAATTCAGAAAAGTGCCTGTCCGGTGCGATCCACGCTGCCCAGTCTGCGGCTCTCCAAACATTCAGCCATTCACATCAAATCATGAAGTATGAAAGCTGACAGACGAAAACTCTTTCAGGCCCCTGGGAATTCAGGGAAGCCGCACTGATCGTCATCCTGCTGAACGCCGCAGGCTTTGCCATACAATTTGCTTTGGGCGGTTCCGGCATCACCATGCCCGTGTGGCCGATGAATGCCATAACGCTCACCATTCTTGGAGGCTCATACTGACAACAGGCCTCAGCTACCGCAACAACCGCCTGGTTGCCTGGCTGGGAGGCATCCCCCTCGCCTGTCGCTGATTCTCACGCTTGCCGCTCTCTCCTTCATTGGCGGCATGGTACCCCAGGAGAGCGGCAGCAACCCCACAGCAATCCGACTCGGGCTGCACAGCATTTTTTCCAGCTGCCGTTCGCTCTCGTCGTCGCCCTGTTTCTCATCAATCTCGGCCTCTCCCTTTCATGGAAACTGGTTCCTTTCCGCCTTAAAAACCTGCAGTTCATCCTCTTCCATGCCGGTTTCTGGATAGCCCTTTCATGCGGAATTTTCGGCAGCTCCGATCTCCAGCGCCTTGTTGTTCCCGTTGAGGAGGGCCAGGCCAACAGCCGGGGATACATCATGAAAAGCAGAACTGCACAGGAGCTCCCGTTTTCCGTCTATCTGCACGATTTCTCCATTGAGGAGTACCCTCCCCAGCTCATGCTGTACGACCCGAAGAACGACCGGCTCGTCATGAACAGCTCGCAGGCAATTCCGGAAGTCCGCACAGGCGCAACTGCCGAATGGAAAGGCATCGGCGTCAAGGTCATTGAATTCATCCCCTCCGGACTGCCCGGCAAAGATGGCATTCCCGTACCGGTAGAACCGGCGACAGGGATTCCTTTTGCCAAAGTCAGCATAAGCGGTGCTGCCGGTGAGGGCGAAACATGGCTCAGCACCGGTGGTCCAATGCTCAAACCGGGAGCTGTAGATCTTGACGGGCTCTTTCTCTTCATGGTGCCGGGATCACCCAAATCATTCCGTTCGGCAGTCACCCTCTCTGACGAAAACGGGAATGAAACCATTGCCGATCTTGAGGTCAACAAGCCGGTCAATTTCAAAGGATGGAAAATCTATCAAATGGGCTATGACGAGCAGTCTGGAAAGTTTTCGACACTGAGCCTGCTTGAAGTCATCCGCGACCCATGGCTTCCGGCGGTCTATCTTGGATTTTTCATGATGCTTGCGGCAAACACGCTGTTTTTCTGGAATGGCATCAAAAAATCGGGAGCTTCATCATGATCATTGATTTTACTACAGCGGCATATCTCTCGATCGCCTTCTGGCTATCGGGCTCCATGCTCGGCATTGCCGCAAAAAGCAGCCCTGCCATCAGAAAAACCGCAACCGCATTGAACCTTGGCGGTTCTTTGATCATGATAGCCTTCATTGCCATCTATTGGCAAGCCCTTGAGCGCCCGCCACTCAGAACACTGGGAGAAACAAGAATCTGGTACGCCGCGCTTATCCCGCTCGTAGGGCTGCTGGTTGAATACCGGTGGAAAATCTCATGGCTGAAGTACTACTGCATGGGGCTGGCCGCTTTTTTCCTCACCATCAACCTGCTCCACCCCGAGGTGTTTGACAAAGCCTGATGCCTGCACTCCAGAGCCCCTGGTTCATCCCTCATGTTGTAGTCTATCTGGTTGGCTATGTGCTGCTTGCAGCCTCATCGGTGGCCGCATGGCACAACATTTTCCTCTCATGGCGACTCAAGGAGGAGAAAAGCTATGACGCGCTTTCGCACTATCTGGCACTTCTGGGATTCGTCTTTCTGACCTTCGGGCTGATATTCGGTGCCCTGTGGGCAAAGGACGCATGGGGAAACTACTGGTCATGGGATCCGAAAGAGACCTGGGCGTTCATTGCCTGGCTCATCTATCTCGGATATCTGCATGCCATCAGCCATAGAGTCAATCGACTGAAGCTGCAGTGGTATCTCGCCCTGGCTTTTTTTGTGCTGCTGGTCAGCTGGTTCGGCGTCAACTACCTGCCAACAGCGGCAAACAGTGTCCACACCTATCAGCAGAGCTGATAACTCTTAGAGCGGCTTGAACCACACATTCATGCTTTCAATCCCGCCGGAAATATTGGTATTGTTGACCAAGGTGCCGCTGAACCGATACCTCTGCGTGCAAAAGTGATATTCATACCTCCCGACAGCGCACGGGCAATGGTGTAGGCAGTCTTCATTCCCTTACGACGCATTCCATCCTCCATCTCCTGAAGCAGATGAAGGGCAAGAGCATTGCCCCGCCAGTCGGGAAGTGTTGCAAAATCAGTCATTTCCACACTTCCTCCCTCCAGATCCATTTCAGAAGAGGCAAGGGCCACAAGCCGACCCTCGCAGCTTACACCGTAATAATCGACATGGGTACGCATGGTCTCAAGCAACCAGGCCGGATCCTCAATAGGAAAGGGATAGGTAGGAAACACCTCCCGATAGATGCTGCTCATGACGGGAATGTCATCGGGGGTGCAGATGCGGAGCATACAGCCATCGGGAAGCGGACCGGGAGAGCGGACTTCCGCATTCACAGCGAGGGTGACAATGCGTTCAATCTCTCCTTCGTCAACGCTCCGGGCTCGCCGGGTATCAATAAAGAGGGCAAGGAAAAGGGCGGTCTCTTCACCGGCAAAAAATCCGGGGATGCGAGCCTCTTCGTGGAATCCCGCCCGAAGGAATGCAGCGGAAGCGAGTTCAGGAACCTTCGCAAATATTTTTCCGTATCCGCGCTCAGCTCCGAGCAGAAGAAGCTCCTGGACAAGGGTTTCGGGATTGGCACCGGCACACTCCATCACATAAATTCTCGCACTTTTCGGCCCGTGCTGGATGAGGGCACCGTGTCGGCGCTCTATGATATCATTCTTCATTGGTTTGCCTCTTTATCGGGAAGGGTAAGCGAAACGGGAACAAAAAGCAGCGCTGAAAAGAGGATGCCATAAAGCGCAGGGTCCAGCCCGAGAACCTGTAAGCCATCGGGAAGATGAAGCACTCCCGCAATCAAAAGCAGCGTCAGGGATCCTCCGCCGACCATTCCGGCAAGCGCACCCGCAGATGACCCCCTTTTCCAGAAATAGGCCCCGAGAGTCGGAATGAAAAGTCCGGAAACCATGAACGCATATGCCTGCAGAATGGCACCCAGAACAGTCGTAAACCGGACAGCAAGCAGAAAGGCGAGCAGGCCCACCACGAGGGTGACAACCATGGAAATCCTCACAAGACGACGGTCGCTGGTGGCTGAAGAGGGAATGAAGCGGCTGATGATATCATTGGTGAAATTCCCCGATGAGCCATCATGCAGCTGTCGGCCGTTGACATGATTGCCGAAAAATAGGAAGCAATCACGATACCTGTCACCCTACGGGAAGAATATCGCGGATAAGCATGGGCATGGCCATTTCGGCTTCCGCCTCAGGGAAAACAACTCGTGCGCACATACCGAGAAACACGCCGGTAAAAGCCATCACCGGATACTCGAAAAAACCGGCAATGTACCATGCCTTGCGGGCATCGGCTTCATCACGGCAGGCATACATCCGCTGATAGAGCGTCATCCCCACGAACCATATAGGAATGATGGTGACCATCCAGTTGATGAAAAGAACGGGAGATATGGCCGTCAGGGAGAAAAAAATGCTCAGGCAGCGCAGCTCTGAGTGCGCCGAATCCACCGATACGGGCAAGAGTGAAGGGAACAGTGACCAGCAGGAGTCCGCTGAGCAGAATGATCCACTGCACCGTATCGGTATAGATGACCGCTTTCAGCCCGCCGATGACAGTATAGAGCACGGTTGCGCATGCTATCACCACCAGCGCAAAAAAACAGCGGTTCCATGCCGAAGGGATTGTGCGTCATGATTGTGGCTGAAGCCAGCTTGGCGCCGGCAAGGAGCTGTGCCGCTGTAAAGCCCAGATAGCCCAGCCCCGAAATAATGGCAGCAAAAAGGGCAACCCGGCCGTCATAGCGGTCCCTGAGAAAATCCGGGTAGGTCATGAACCTTTTCGTGCATCAATGCGCTTGATTTTCGGTATCACAAAAACCGCCGTCAGCCATGCTCCAGCAAGACCGGTAAAAAGCAGCCAGCTGCCCGAGAGCCCCATCATGAAGCCAACGCCACCGAGACCTATGGAAAAGCCACCCCCAACATCGGTTGCCACAATCGACAGTCCGACATGGCCGGGCTGATGCTCCGCCTCCCACATAGTAATCCTCAGCGTCGCCATTGCGCCGGAAATGGTAGACGCCGATGCCCAGCACCGCCGCCATATATGCCCCGAATATCAGATAATCAATCCAGCTCATTCGCCCGGCTGCTCTTCATCCTTGCGTCGGGAAAAGCGCTCATTGGAGGCAGGCACAAGCGAAATGGTTTCATCATAGTCAGACAGCAGCTGCTGAATGCCGATCGACTCACCCTCGTCCGCATCGCTCAGGTTAAGCTGAAGATCGCAGCGGTCGCAGTTCCGGTCGCAGAATGTTGGCTCATACGAATCCGGCTCTTTGTAGGTGGTAATGACCCCCTCGTAATTTCTCAGCACCACCTTATTGGTCGACCATGAAATCAGATAGTTCGGCATTACCGGAATCTTTCCTCCTCCACCGGGAGCGTCAATCACATAGGTTGGCACCGAGAACCCGCTGGTATGGCCAATCAGGCTTTCAAGAATTTCAATTCCCTTGCCCACCGGAGTCCTGAAGTGAGAGAGCCCTCAGACAGATCGCACTGGTAGAGGTAATAAGGGCGTACACGATTGCGAACCAGCTTGTGCACCAGCGCCTTCATGATTCGGGGGCAGTCGTTGATGCCCGAAAGCAGCACCGTCTGGTTGCCCAGCGGAAGACCGCCGTCAGCCAGCATTGCAAGAGCGTTTTTCGAGGACTGTGTCAGCTCCCGCGGGTGGTTGAAATGGGTGTTCACCCAAACCGGCTGATGCTTTTTCAGCATTGCAACCAGTTCCGGCGTAATGCGCTGTGGAAGCACAACCGGGGTTCGGGTCCCGATTCTGATGATCTCCACATGTGGAATGGCGCGAAGCTCGGCGAGAATCCAGTCAAGATACTCATCCGAAAGAAGAAACGGATCACCTCCGCTCAGCAGAACATCGCGCACACGGGGCGTCTGGCGGATATACTCAATCCCCGCTGAAATAGCCTCACGGGATGGAATGGTGTCCTGATCGCCAACCTTCCGTTTCCGGGTACAGTGCCGGCAGTACATAGGGCAGGTGTTGCTGACAAGCAGGAGCACCCGATCCGGATAGCGGTGGGTCACACAGGGTGCAGGGCTGTCGCGGTCCTCGTGAAGCGGATCGGCCATGTCTCCCGGCAGAATGTGAAGTTCGTGCGGCGAAGGCACACTCTGCAGAAACACCGGATCATTCTCCATGTCGGCGGTATTGATAAGCGAGAGATAATACGGGGTGATCGACATCGGAAATTTCGCCGCAGTCTGGGTGAACGCCTCTCGCTGCTCATGGGAAAGCTCAATTCCAAGAAGGGACTCATAGGTTTTAAGGTCACGGATGCTGTTGCGCATCTGCCATTTCCAGTCGGTCCACTGCGCTACTCCTGCATGGGGATCAATGGTAGTAAGAATCTTTTTCTGTACTTGTGATAAAGTCATAAACAGGGGTTATATGATTTCCGGAGAACCGCCAGTACTTCTCTGCACGGGGTCAAAGCGGTCTGCCAGCTTGACCAGCAGCCCGGTAAGAAGCTCCTGCTCGCCCACTGAAAGAGAGCCGAATGCGCGGGAATAAGAGTCACGCATCAGCTCGGGAACAGAAGAGAGCAGCAGCGTCCCTTCAGCGGTAATGGTGAGATGCACCTTCCGGTGATCCTTCTCTGAGCGCGACCGGAGCACCAGCCCACGGGCTTCAAGACGATCAACAATGCCATTCATCGTGCTGACGCTCAAATTGAGCTCCACCGCCATTCTGGACAGCGTCTGGTCTCTCTGTTTCTCCAGACTGTGCAGACAGAGCAGCTGAGGGGAAGTAATGTTGCACTCCCGATAGAGTTTTCGGGAATGGACATCAAGGGCGCGCACTATCCGGCGCAAGGCCTGAAACCCGCGCACCCCCACACCAACATCTGAAAACCCTTCCTGCTCCATACTTCAATGGAAATCCGATTGAAAAAAAAAATATTCTTTCGTACACAAATATTCGTACACGAAACAATTCTGCATTAACATACAAAACCCTGACCCAATCACCAAATCAGGCAGTTTTACCTCTTTGAGGTTTTGAGCGGAAGCTACTGTTTCAGAATGGTTTAATCCAGCTTCCGGTATCGCTGGAGTCACGGGCAGCGCGGATGATTTTCTGGATGACGAGGCCATCAGCAAATCCCGCGGCGTCGGGTATCCGGGTCTCACCATTACGGATGGCTTTGACCATGCGGTGGGCGAGAAAAGCAAATCCGACGGCAAAAATGCCATGGACCGCGAGTGAGGAGTGACGGATTTTTTCCTGCAGGACAAGTTCGTCCCATGGCAGGATGGGCTCGATCTGCTTCCAACGGGGGGTGTCAACCAGACTTCGTCCCCCTTTGGCTTTATCGGGGGTGATTTCCCAGAGCCGGCCGGCACCGTCAAGCCGGATGGTTTTCAGACTGCCCGAAACCTCAAAGGAAAACCATGTGTATGCGCCGACAGTTGTCACATGCATCAGAGAGGGAGCGGCAAGAGCCATGCTTGAGGGGCCGAAACGCATCATCATGGCAAAGCTGTCGTCGGAGGTTACCGGGCGCTGCCTCCCCTCGCCGTCGGGCCGCCTGGGAATGCTGGTAGTCAGGCTGCAGGAAACCTCCTTTATCTCCCCAACGAGAAAACGATTGAGGTCTATCAGATGTGAACCGATTGCGCCAAGGGCTCCTCCGCCCCGCGCGCTGTCGCTCCACCACGACCATGGCTGATCCGGACGGTTACGACTGGAAAGGTTGACAATGCTGCGTACATCATGAAGCCGACCGATCTCCCCGCTCTCGATCATCTGCTTCATGGTCCGCACGGCAGGGTGGAAGCGGAGCTGATGGTCGAGCACTGCAAGACCGGGAGAAGAAAGTGATGCATTGAACATCGCTTCCGCTTCTCCAACATTGAGGGCAAAGGGCTTTTCGCAGATGACGCTTTTGCCGCTCCCGAGAAGTGCCGTCACCATGTCGCGATGCAGAAATGGCGGAGTTGTCACGCAGACAAGATCAAGGTCCTCTGCAAGAAGTGCCTGCCAGTCAGCATAGCCTTTCGGGATGCCGAACCGATCCATGAATTTCGTGCGGTGCATGTCGGTGGGGCTTGCCACGGCGGCAAGGCTCACATCGTCCATCAAGGAAAATGCCGGAGCCTGTGCAATACGGGCCCATCCACTTCCGAGAAATCCGATTCTTACATTTTTTTTTCATTGGCTGGGCATAAAAAAAGGGTGACCGGCGTCACCCTTTTTCAGTTGCAGAACACCACATTCAACCGGCCTGCTGTTCTTTTGCGAGACGGGCCTTTTCAATATAACCCTTCTGGATGTCACGCGAGACATTGTAGGCCCTGGAAAGGCTGTCGGAACGCCAGAGCAGGGCGTCAAAGGCCATGCAGATGTTGCGGAGATAGGGAATCCCCTCATCGGTAACCCTGACGCATTTATCGCCAAGAACCACCAGACCGTCATTCTCCATGTCCTCAAGACGGTAACGCGCCACATCGAGTTCTTCAGTGTAAAGCTTCGGATCAGCCATGAGTCTCCTGACGGCACATGAGGTTAAGAATGTGACGACGCAGCACAAGATCCTCGTCTGTCAGCAGATGACCGCGGTGAAGCGGGAAACGCCCTTCGTTGACAGCCTTGATGTATGCGCCGTCAGTCCGCTCGTTCTGGGCGAATGCATACCAGGTATCGCTGATGGAAGAAGAACCAAGTGCCAGCATCATCTGGGTGGTGTTCTCCGTATAGCCCATAAAGTTGCGGTGCAGGGAGCTGTTTTTGGCTGCAGTGTAGAGCGAGTCGCCCTCGATTGCAAAATGGTCCATACCGATTTCATGGTAGCCGATGGACTCAAGCATGGCACTGCCCTTATCGTAGAGCTCCTGCTTGGCGTCACCGACCGGAAGATCCTCCTCCTTGAACCTGCGCTGCCCTTCGTACATATGGGGTTATGCCATAGGCATAAAAGGCCAGGCGGTCGGGGCGCAGCTGCATCACCTTATCTATGGTATCGGTAATGGTTGCAAGCGTCTGTTTCGGAAGGCCATAGACAAGATCAAAATTGACTGAGGTGAACCCGATTTCACGGGCAAGATCAACTTTTTCCTTCACCAGCTCAAATGACTGGATACGGTTGATCTCTTTCTGCACAATGGGGTCGAAATCCTGGATTCCGAAGCTCAGCCGGCGGAACCCCGCGTTGTAGAGCGCAACAAGATGCTCTTTCGTTGTGGAACGGGGATTGGTCTCGAAACTGAATACATAGCCCTCCATCCGGTTGACATGGCTGTACAGGCCTTCAATGAGAAGAGTAAGGTTTTCAGGACTGAAAAAGGTCGGTGTGCCTCCGCCGATATGCATCTCCTTGACATTGAGCGTTCCGGGGAACACATCAAGGTACATCTGCCACTCCTTGAGCAGAGCTTCAAGATAGGGCTTCTCGAAAGAGTGGTCCTGGGTGCGGTGTGCGTTGCATCCACAGAAATAGCAGTGGTTCTCACAGTAGGGAATATGTATGTACATACTGATGCCGCTGGTTTCATTGCTATCATTGAAACCCTTGATCATGGCCTCTTTCCACTGTTCCACTGAAACGCCATCAGTACTCCATGAGGGAATGGTGGGGTAACTGGTGTAACGGGGTCCGGGATTGCTGTACTTTTCGGCGAGATTTGTTGCCATTGTGCTCTTCCTCTACAGGTAATTATTTTATAAATTCACACTGGGGAAAATACATAAAATCAGGGCCATTTCATAAACCGGGAGCCCCTGAACCTTCTGCCTGCCCGGATGCAGAACTACTTTTTTTTCTATGAATACATCAGCAACTTCACTACCAATACCGGCAATAGGAATCATCATGGGCTCGGATTCCGACTTTGAAATCATGAAGGAGGCGTTAACGGTGCTTGACGAATTCTCGATAGCGTCGAAATTTCCGTCATTTCAGCACACCGGACACCGCGAGATCTGGAGGCATATGCATCCTCAGCCAGAGAGAGGGACTTAAGGCCATCATGCTGGAGCGGGTGGGGCGGCACACCTTCCGGGAGTCACGGCTGCCATGACCGAACTGCCGGTCATCGGCGTACCGATTTTCAACAAAAAACTCAGCGGACAGGATGCACTCTACGCCATTGTGCAGATGCCGGCCGGCATTCCGGTAGCAACCGTGGGCATAGACAATGCCCGCAACGCAGCCCTCCTCGCCGTTCAGATCATGGCTCTTTCAGACGAAAAACTGATGGATGCGCTGGTTGCCTTCCGCGGAAAACTGGCCGATGCGTCCCGCCAGAAAACAGCAAAAATCCGCCAGCGGCTGCATGCAGAAAGCTGAATTCTGGCAAGAACGCCTGGAGCTTCTTCGCCACCCCGAAGGGGGATGGTTCCGAGAAACATGGAGGACGGCAGAATCCTTACCGTTCAGTGATGGAGCCCCCTGTACGAGCCCCCGATCATGTGCCACTGCCATTTATTACCTGCTTGAGGCCGGTGACCGTTCTACGCTGCACCGGATTCGTTCAGATGAGCTATGGCTCTGGCACGCGGGAGACCCTTTGAGGATATCGGTATTCCCGGGCGGCGAGGGAACGCCATCCTCATTCACTCTTGGTCCCGACCCTCTCAGTGGCAACGAACTGCAGGGGGTTGTTGCGGCAGGCGACTGGTTCGGAGCTGCGCCCCCTTCTCCGGGCCTATCAGGCTACACCCTTGTCAGCTGTGTGGTGGCACCGGGGTTTGAGTTCAGGGACTTTGCATTTGCAAAAAGAGAAGAACTCATAGCCCGGTTTCCGCTCCATCGCGGGATCATTGAAAATCTCACTTGAACGAAACATTCGCATAGAGTGATATTCTTATATATTATTATCAACAAGAAAACCTCAAACAAAAACGCACCCCGAACGACATGTCTGATCAATACAGGGAAGGAACTGCAAAAAAACGCGTCGTCATTGTCGGCGGCGGATTCACCGGCCTGAGGGCAGCAAGGATACTGGGGAACAGGGATGACCTCGATATCGTCCTCATCGACCGCCGGAACTACCACCTTTTTCAGCCACTCCTCTATCAGGTTGCCATGTCGGCGCTTGATGAGGGAGATATTGCCGCGCCACTCAGAAACATGCTCGCCAACTACAACAACATCACCGTCTACAAGGGCATTGTGGAGAGGGTCAATGCTGAATCAAAAACCGTCACTACCGATTTTGGTGAGGTCGCCTATGACTATCTGATTCTTGCCTGTGGCGTCCGTCACCACTATTTCGGCAACAACGGGTGGGAGCAATATGCACCTGGACTGAAAACCATATCACAGGCCAAGGAAATCCGCCGGCGGGTGCTGGAGGCATACGAAGCAGCTGAACGGACCAACGACCCTGTAGAGCGCAAGAAGCTGCTCACTTTTGTCATTGTTGGCGGGGGCCAACCGGCGTTGAACTTGCAGGCTCAATCGGCGAAATGAGCCGCTACACCCTCTCAAAACTCTACCGCCAGATCGACCCGAAACTGACCCGGATTTTCATTGTCGAAGCCGCCCCGAGAATTCTCGGGACTTTTGACCGGAACCTCGCAAGTAAAGCAACCCGTTCGCTTGAACAGCTCGGCGTTCAGATATGGACGAACAGCATGGTAAGCGATGTTGATGAAAACGGTGTGCAGATTGGCAACGAACGCATAGAGGCGGCAACAGTCCTCTGGGCTGCCGGCGTGACGGCATAGCAATCCCCAACGACATGGGAGCCGAAACCGACCGCATCGGCAGATTTGTTGTGGAGGGCGATCTCAGTATCCCCGGCCACCCGGAAATCTTTGTGGGAGGAGATCAGGCCTGCCTCCTCAATGAAGCAGGCAAGCCGCTCCCCGGCATGGCTCCTGTAGCAATTCAGGAGGGGCACTTCATCGGAAAAACCATCCTCCGTGACCTGAAAGGAAAGGAAAGAAAGCCATTCAAATACACCGACAAGGGCAGATGGCCACCATCGGCAAAAACCGCGCCATTGTTGAAATCGGCAACATTCAATTTGACGGCGCACCGGCCTGGTTCACCTGGCTGCTGGTCCATATCTATTACCTCACCAGCTTCAAGCACCGGGTCTTCGTCTTGATGCAGTGGGGCTGGTCATACTTCACCTTCGGTTTCGGCGCCCGGCTCATCGTCAATCGGGAATGGCGTTTCTATCCGGACAGCAATACCTGCCCGAAAGATCCTCCATTGTGAGGGCTTCCTCCACGCTGCCAGCAGCTGTTGGAGTCCTCGTTGGGACTTCATTCATCGCCATTTCCCTCTGGCTTTTTTTTTACCGTTGGCAGTGGCACCACTTCCACGGCGGGAGACATCAGAATCTTCAGCGCGCTGACGGGTGCATACGGCCTCTGGAGGATAATCAAGTCGGTGATGCTCCTGAAAAAAGGTGAAGAAAATTCTTGAATCAACAATACAATTGAACGAAGTAAAAAGCATGAAACAGCTGTCTGTCAACCCTGAGAGTGAACAAAATCTTTTCTTCCACAATTATTCCCGTCTCCCCATTGCCCCGACCCATGGCAAAGGCGTCTGGATTGTCGGTGATGACGGCACCCGGTATCTCGATATGATTGCCGGCATCGGCGTCAATGCCCTCGGCTATGGCGACAGCAGACTGGAGGAGGCTATTGCTGAACAGGCAAAAAAGCTCATCCACACATCAAACCTTTTCATGCTCCGTCCCCAGTTTGAACTGGCGGCAAAACTGATTGAACTCTCCGGACTCTCCAAGGTCTTTTTTGCCAACAGTGGCACAGAAGCAATTGAAGCCGCCATCAAAATGGCCAGAAAATGGGCCGCAGGAAACGACAGTGCGGCGAAAAACGAAGTCCTCTCGCTCAGCAACTGCTTCCATGGAAGAACATACGGTGCAATGTCACTGACCGCAAAGCCCCAGTATGTAGCGGATTTGAGCCACTGCTCCCCTCCACCGGCATGATAGCCTTCAACGACATTGAGGATCTGGAGAAAAGAGTTTCCAAAAGAACTGCCGCTGTCTTTATTGAAGCGGTTCAGGGCGAAGGAGGTATCCACAGGGTATCGTCGGGATTCATCAGCCGTCTGATGGAGTTACGGGAGGAGTATGGCTTCCTTATTGTGGCCGATGAAATCCAGGCTGGCTGCGGACGGACAGGAAAGTTTTTCAGCTATGACCACACCCCGCTTCAGCCTGACATGGTCTGCCTTGCAAAACCGCTCGGAGGCGGTCTCCCTCTTGCAGCCGTCATCGGAAGCGAGAAAGTTGCCGATGTGCTCACCTACGGCAGCCATGGGACCACATTTGGAGGCAACCCGGTTGCCTGTGCTGCAGGTTTGGCCATGATAGAGGCCATCATGGATGACCGGCTGATGGAGAACGCCCTCAATACGGGAGACCACATGCGCCGGCAGTTTGAACTGCTCGCTGAAAAACACCCGCAGATCCGCGAAATCCGGCAGTACGGCTTGATGATAGGGTAACGGTGGAAAGGGAGGCGAAATATTATGTAGAGTCTGCTCTCAAGCGCCATATTCTCATCAATGCGACAAGCCAGAATGTCATAAGGCTTTTGCCCCCGCTCATCTTAACGCCCGAAGAGGCGCAACAATGCATCAACGCACTCGATGAAATCTTCACGGAAGAAACCGCCGGCACATAAAGCTGAAGATAAAGCACACGGCATGCCTCTCGGCAAGACGAACTATCTCATTATCGGGACAGGAGCGCTGGTGATTGCAGGCAGTTTCTGGGGAATGTCCATCGAGAGGCAGGTCGATGGATTCTTTGCGCTCAATGTGGCTCCGTTCCTCATCATCGGCGCATTCGTGGCCATAGGGTTTGGGATACTCCTTCGCCCCATCAGTCGATTCTAAATCGGATCGGAACGGTAAACCATACCCTGATAGGCCGGCTTGCCTGCACAGCGGGATAATAACGCGACTCCATGACTGAACGGATGGCAACCTCATCAAAAACCGTGCAGTCGGCCGGGATTCGTTTCATCACCTTTGCTTTCAGCGGGCGGCCATCCTCGCATACAAGAACGCTGACAAACACCTTCCCTTCAATACCGGCTATTCTCGCCATTTCAGGATAACGAGGCTTTTTCTGATCAAGAAAGCCCGGCATTTTATCGCACGCCACGAACGACGGCACATCATCACCCGCGCCGTCCCCCGCCTGAAAAGCCTGGCGGAGCTCTTTTTGAGTGGCCATGGTCTGATCGGCAGGCACCTCGCTCTCTTTAACTTTTTTTGATCTTTCCGACATTGGGAACTGCCGGAGAGGGCGCCACCACTTTCGATGGTGCAGGAGGGGGCATATGCAGAGGCGGAGGAGGTGGCAGCTGGGTCACACAACTGACTACCTCGTACAACTCAAGAGCCTGCCCTGAATCAGGGGAACCTCCGCCAAAAAGCATTGAAATGCGTTGCCAGTTGGCAGCTCCTGCCCAGAACAGCAAAAGAATCAAGACAGCGGCAATAACTCCATGGCTCAAAAAAATATGGCCTGACGCCGAAGAGCAAGATTGCCGTAACTGAAACCACGAAGACGATCGGTATCGAGAAACTCCTCCCCCATAGACCAGCGACCAGCCCTGTCAGCGGCATTGATGCCGGCATGTATTTTATCAAGCTTTGACTGCATATCTCTGTTGTTCTGAAACCCTCCGCCTAAGCGGCTTTCTTTATGAACAAGTCGTCCTCAAGTGTGTAATCATCAAGACTGAAGCGGTCTATCTTCATCAGGTTGAGCTCGTCTATGATGTCGACAAGGTTCCGGTATCGTGCCCTGTTGCTGATTTTCACCACAATCACCAGCTTGCTGTTGACAGCGGTTTCACGACGCAAGAGGCTACGGAGGTCAGCGGAAAGAGAGAGCCTTCGCAGCTCACCCCCGTCATAGAGCGGAATACGGAGCGGTCGCTCATCACCCAGTGAGCAGTATGCAACACCCTCTTCGGTAATGCGGAGCGTCATCACATTGGAACCCGCCACCTTGACCTCTCCGGTTGCGGGAGGAATGTTTATCTCCATTGTATTGGCTTTTGAAAAGGTCGTCGTCAGCATGAAAAAAGTGAGGAGCAGAAACGCAACATCAACCATCGGCGTCATGTCGAGACTGAAGCCGATACGGCGGTGGCGTCTCTGTTTTTTTTTTCGTACCGCGGCGTTCACCGGGCCCTTCTACCATACCCATATCAGCGAATCCCCTTTTCCATAACAGTCACAAGATTGAATGTCAGAAGATTGGCATCCTTGTAAACGGAAATAACATGGTTGACCGCCTCAAACCCGGCATTGGCGTCAGCCCGTATAACGGGGCGCAACCCATGATCGGCATAGCGGGCCATCGTCACAAAACGGCTGAGCTCATTGCGCTGAACGGGAAATGTTTCAGCAAGTCTGAAGTGGGCCAGCGAATCAGTCACAGCCTTCCCGGAATAACCGGCAACCTCCAGTTTTGGACGGATTGCTGCATTGAAGAGTACCTCGCGTGACGACTGGGAGGAAATTCCCATAAACAGGTCGTCAGTGCTGCTCACCATGACTGTCAGCACCGCCGATTCAGGGAGCTTCTGCTCTGAATGGGATGAGGCAGATCAATCGCCACCGGTTCGGGCGGACGGAACTTTGTAGTGAGCATAAAAAAAGGTGAGCAGCAGAAATGCCACATCAACCATCGGCGTCATATCCAGCCGGAATCCGACCCGCTTTGACTTGATCCTTGCCATCGGGCTTAACGGGTCCTGCCCGTTCCAAGAGTCTGGATGATGTAAAACGCCGCCTCATCAATCAGGTAGCTGAACCGGTCTACCCTGCTGGTAAAGATATTGTAGGTCACAATACCAAGAATGCCGCCCACAATGCCAAGTGCGGTATTGAAAAGCGCCTCTGAAATACCAAGGGAAAGTTGCACCGCATCGGGCGCCCGCTGGTAGCATGGCTTGAAATGCACGGATCATGCCAAGGGTGGTGCCGAGAAGACCGACCATGGTGGAAATGGAAGCAATGGTGGAAATGGCGACAAGGTTTTTTTCAAGAAGCGGCATCTCCATGGTCGTTGCCTCTTCAACAGCCTTCTCCATCTCACTGATCATCTTGTCACGGTCGGTCACCTGAAGGGCCGCCATGCTGTTGTATCGATCGAGAACGGAACGGATCACCGCACCCAGTGAACTCTGGTGCTCGTCGCAGCGGGCTATGGCACGATTCACATCTCCTCCGTCAATATCCTGCTTGATCGCCTGGACGAACTCGGGAATGTTTCCCTGACCGGCAGCCTTGTTGAGCGCAATGACCCGCTCAACAGCGTAAGCGATGACCATCAGAATCAGCGCCATCAGAACTGAGACAACAGGGCCGCCCTGAGATACCGCATGAAACATTGAGTCCGGAGGGGTGGTTCCCATCCAGAGATAAAAGACAAGTGAGACCAGATAGGCCGCAAGAATGAGCAGACCGGTAAAGAGACCCTGTTTCATGGTTTGTTAATCTTTGTTGGATCGACCTGATCGCATTTGTGTGGTTATGAACAACCGGGTAATTTACTATACTTGAATCAAGCTGACTGCCCACATACAACATCATTCGTCTTTCGGGCCGCACGGCAAAACATTTTATCAAGGTAATAAATATGACCGTGATTTTTCAATACTCCACTTTTTCTGAATGTAAACTGCCATACGCGGCCTGATGATTCCTGACGCCACCATAGATGAAGTCCGCCAGTCGGCCGACATTGTCGACATCATATCCGATTACCTCACCCTCCAGCCTTCAGGCAGGAACTTCAAGGCACTCTCTCCATTTACCCGGGAGAAAACGCCCTCGTTCATTGTTTCCACAGACAAACAGATCTACAAATGCTTCTCAACGGGAAAAGGAGGAAATGTTTTCTCTTTTGTTATGGAGATGGAAAAGATCCCGTTCCCCGAAGCGGTTGAACTGGTAGCAAAACGCGCAGGTCTGGACATGAAACGCCTCTTTGGCGACAGCAGGAAAAAAAACGAAGAAGAGGACTCCAAAACAAGAACACTTCGCTGGGCCGCACGCCTTTTCCACAGCTCGCTCAATGCCGACAAAGGAAACGAAGGATACGCCTATCTCGCAGCCAGGCGTGGCCTGACGGCAGCCACCATCAACAGCTTCGGACTCGGCTACGCCCCCCGGGCTGGGACACGCTTCTTAAAGCAGCAAAAAAAGAGGGCATTGCGCACAACCATCTTCAATTTCTCGGCCTCATCACGGAAAACCGCCAGAAAAATTCATGGTATGACACCTTCCGCAACAGAGTGATGTTCCCGATTTTCTCCATCGGAGGTCAGGTTGTAGGGTTTGGTGGCCGAACGCTGGAAACACGCGACGACACCCCGAAATATCTGAACTCTCCGGAAAGCCCGCTCTTTGAAAAGTCAAAGCTGCTTTACGGCCTGCATGCAGCGAAGCAGGAAATAAGGCAGAGTGAAACCGCCATTCTGGTGGAAGGTTATATGGATGTGATTGCCCTTCATCAGGCAGGCCTCCAGAACGCCGTTGCATCGTGCGGCACCTCGCTGACCCGCCATCAGGCAAAAATACTGAAGCGATACACGAAACGGGTGCTCTTCGTCTATGATGCCGACCCGGCCGGCCGAAAGTCCATGATGAGCGGTGTTGAGATTCTTCTTGCTGAAAACATCGCTCCTGTGATTCTTCTTCTCCCCCCGGGAGACGACCCCGACAGTTTTGTACAGCGGGAAGGGCGTGAAAAATTTCTTGAACTGGCAGACACCGCAGGCCTCGGTGTTGTTGATTTCCAGATTCTTTTCCACACTGAAGCAGGCAATTTCGGAAACCACGAACAGAAAGCAGACGCAATCCGCTCCATTGTCCACACCATTCTCCTCGTCCCTGATCCCGTCCGGAGGGAACTCTATCTTGGTGAGCTGAGTGAAAAAACCGGTATCAGCCTGCAGGCTCTGCACGAACTCCGCAACATCGAACAGAAAACCACACAGCGCGATTCCCGGCCGGAAAGGGAAGAAAAGCCTGATCCGGCAGCAGTCATTCCTCCTGCCGAGGTGTCGATCCTTGAAAAAACTTTTCTTAAAGCCCTGCTTGACAGCGCCGCTTATGGCAATACAGTTCTTGAATTCGCCGCCTCACACGAAACAATGCTGGTGCTCCAAAGTCCTGCCGCACGGGAAATTTTTGCACACCTCGTCGCCCGATACCATACGCTATCGGAAGACCCTGATGCCCGCATTGATGTTGCCTCGCAATCAGCCTCCTGGAAAGCACCGATGCACGGAACCTTGCCATCGGACTCCTCATTGAACAGCCAGTCAGCAACAGGTGGCTGGAAAAAGGCGACCAGCATGAGGAAAACGCCAGACGATGTCTTGCAATGTTTCTTGATGCCTTCAGAAACCTGATTCTCGCCCCCCTCCTCCTCGAAAAGGAGCAGGTAACCGAAAGCATCCGGACCGAAACGGAAACTGAACGCGAAATCGAGCTGTCGAAAGCGAAAATTGCACTGGACAGGAAAATCCGTAAAACGGCAACCGAGCTTAATACTATGATTGCCTCCATCCTCGACCGACGCCAGCCATAAAAAAGCGTCCCATCCAACTGTTCAGCATTTCCCCCCTGACAAGACACAGCCGCCCCATTCGAAATGACATGGGGCGGCTGAAGTGGCTTTTGGGTACAAAGAGGAAAGTGTGCCGTTCAGGAGGGCGTCACACCATATCCCTCAAGCGGATTTCTGAGACAGAGCGAACGAATCTCCTCCTTGACGCTGCGGCATACAGAGGAGGACTCCGGTGAAGCCGCTGACAGAATGACCCTGTCAATCAGCTCGGCAATCAGCCGGCTGTCGTCTTCATTCATTCCGCGGGTTGTCATGGCTGCAGTACCGATACGGATGCCACTGGTCACGAATGGCGACTTGTCATCAAAAGGAACCATGTTCTTGTTGACGGTTATGCCGGCTTCGTGCAATGTGTTCTCTACAACCTTGCCGGTAATATCCTTGTTCCGGAGATCAAGCAGCATCAGATGGTTCTTCGTTCCGCCGCTCACAATGTTGTAACCGAGGCTCAGGAACCGCTCCGACATAGCTGCAGCATTACTGCGCACCTGCATTGCATACTGACGGAACTCCGGACGAAGAGCCTCGCCGAAAGCAACAGCCTTGCCGGCAATAATGTGCATGAGAGGACCGCCCTGAATGCCGGGCATCACCTCTGCGTCCATCACTTCCGACATCATCTTCACCCGTTGCCCGTTTTTGGTTTTGATGGTAATCCCCATCGGGTTTTCAAAGTCTTTGCCCATCATGATCATGCCACCGCGAGGACCACGAAGGGTCTTGTGTGTGGTGGTGGTCACAAAATGGCAATGCGGCATCGGATCGCTGAGCAGGCCACTGACAATAAGTCCTGCAGGATGGGCGATATCGGCCATCAGGAATGCCCCGACTTTGTCGGCAATTTCACGGAAGGCCTTGAAGTCAAACCCCTGGGAATAAGCACTTGCGCCACAGATAATAAGGCGGGGACGAACCTCAAGGGCCATTTTCTCCACCTGGTTCATATCAATTATACCGGTTTCGCCATCAACTCCGTAAGCATGGGCCTTGTACATCTGCCCGGAAAAATTGACCGAACTGCCGTGCGTGAGGTGGCCGCCATGGGAAAGGTCGAGACCCATGATGCAGTCACCGGGTTTGAGCACAGAAAAAAGCACCGCCATGTTTGCGCTTGAACCTGAGTGCGGCTGAACATTGACATACTCGCAGCCGAAAAGTTTTTTTGCACGGTCGCGCGCAAGATTCTCGGCTATATCAACAAACTCACAGCCACCATAGTAGCGCTTGCCGGGATAACCCTCGGCATATTTATTGGTCATCACCGAACCGCAGGCCTGCATGACTGCGCGACTGGTGAAATTCTCCGAGGCAATGAGCTCAAGGGTTTCCATCTGACGGCCAGTCTCAAGGGCTATCGCCTCAAAAACCTCTCTGTCCTGCATCTTCAGAATATCGGTGTCCATCGTCTCTCGTTCCTTTTCCCTCTGTAGGGAAGTTTAAGGGTTTATGCTTTCGCTTTTTGTCAATAAGGAAATTCAATCCCGTGCCGGGCAAGCCTTCAATGATTCCCGCTGCCGCACGAGCAACTGATCATGTGGCCCATCTTGTCCCGTTTGGTTTCAAGGTATGTTTTATTGACGGCATTAGGCTCAATTTCAAGGGGCACCCGCTCCACGATTTCAAGCCCGTAGCCTCAAGGCCGACAACCTTTTTCGGGTTGTTTGTCATAAGGCGCATCTTTCTGACACCGAGGTCCTGAAGAATCTGTGCGCCGATGCCATAGTCGCGCAGATCAGCCTTGAATCCCAGTTCTTCATTGGCCTCAACGGTATCAAACCCATCGTCCTGAAGATTGTAAGCCTTGAGTTTATTGATAAGGCCAATCCCCCGCCCCTCCTGCATCAGGTAGACAAGAACGCCACGCCCCTCTTTCTCTATCATTCTGAGCGCAGAGGCGAGCTGGTTGCCGCAGTCGCAGCGGAGCGAAGCAAAGGTGTCGCCTGTGGCACACTGCGAATGCACCCGAACGAGCACCGGTTCATCGGTTGAAACATCCCCTTCACAAAGGCCATATGGTTTTGCTGGTCGGTAAACGACTCATACGCCATCAGGCGGAACTCTCCGTATGCAGTTGGAATATTTGACTCAACAGCCCTCTGCACCAGCTTGCTGCGGCGCATCTGAAAAGCAACAAGATCCTTGATGGTGATGAGCTTCAGACCAAACTTCTCCTTTATGGTCATGAGGTCCGCCAGGCGGGCCATGCTTCCGTCCTCATGGAGAATTTCACAGAGCAGCCCCACCGGACTGCACCCGGCAAGCCGTGCCAGGTCAACAGCCGCCTCAGTATGGCCGACCCGGCGAAGCACACCGCCGTCCATCGCCCGCAGGGGGAAAATATGTCCCGGGCGTGAAAAACTGTCGGCATGGGAAGTTTCGTCGCCAAGCATTTTTATGGTCATTGCCCGATCATATACGGAAATGCCGGTTGTCACGCCCTCGGCAATTGCATCAACAGATACGGTAAAATTGGTTTCGTGCTGCGAGGTGTTGCGCTGCACCATCGGTTCAAGCTGCAGTTCTTTGGCCCGATCCATTGTTACGGCAACGCAGAGAAGGCCACGCGCCTCTTTGGTGATAAAATTGATCATCTCGGTCGTCACCTTGTCGGCAGCGGCAATAAAATCACCCTCGTTCTCCCTCTCTTCATCATCAATGACGATGACCAGCTTCCCCTGCCCGATATCCTCAAGAGCAGATTCTATAGTATCAATACGCTTGTTTTCCATAGTCGGTAGTACCTTTATTGCAGAACTTCGTAACCGCGAATTCAAATGTAATCAAAAAAAAAATCTCCACCCATTTTCCAGAAGGCTTTTCATCCCCTGCTGCAGCGATCCCTCTTTGTATAGAGATGGACATTTTCGTATACTCTTCGGGCTTATGATATCATGAGGTGAATCATTACCTTTATGGAGCCACGACACTCAATTGATTTAAACCCGTCAAGACTGCATGAGCACACAAGTTTCCGAACCGGCCGAAGAGGTTTTGGCCCTTTCCCGCCGCCTCCCCGCAGACCGTCTCATCACAGCCAAGGAGCACGGTTTTTCCGATCTCCAGATTGCTCATATTTTCAGCACAACCGAGAGCACCGTCCAGGGCCTCAGGAAGCATTACGGCATCAACTCGGTCTTCAAGACCGTTGACACCTGCGCTGCTGAATTTGATGCAAAAACCCCCTACCACTACTCCACCTACGACGAGGAAAACGAATCGGTATCGTCCGACAGGAAAAAGGTCATCATCCTCGGCGGAGGGCCCAACCGCATCGGACAGGGAATAGAGTTTGACTACTGCTGCGTCCAGGCCGTTTTCGCTCTCCGTGAAGCGGGCTATGAAACCATCATGGTCAACTGCAACCCGGAAACAGTCTCAACCGACTACGACATTGCCGACAAACTCTATTTCGAGCCACTGACCTTTGAAGACACCATTCGAATCATAGAGCACGAAAAGCCTCTCGGCGTGATTGTCAGCTTCGGCGGCCAGACCCCGCTGAAACTCTCCGGCAGACTTCACGAAGCCGGAGTCACCATACTCGGAACCTCATCAGAAGGAATTGATCTTGCTGAAGACCGGAAAAAATTCGGAGCGCTGCTCGACCGTCTCAACATCCCCCACCCCGATTACGGAACGGCGGTCAGCCTGGAAGAGGCCCGTGACATCACCACAAGAATCGGCTATCCGGTGCTGGTACGACCCAGCTATGTCCTTGGTGGACGGGCAATGAAAATTATTTACAGTGATGATTCCCTGAAAGAGTATGTCGACCAGGCGCTCTTCATCACTGAAAAGTACCCGCTTCTCATCGACCGCTTTCTGGAAACCGCCGTCGAGTTCGACATCGACGCACTGGCAGACACCACAGACTGTGTCATCAGCGGCATCATGCAGCATGTGGAGGCAGCAGGCATTCACAGCGGCGATTCAACATCGATTCTCCCCTACCACAACATCAGCCCTGAAGTCATTGCCACAATGAAGGAGTACACCCGCATCATGGCGGAGAACCTCAAGGTGGTCGGCCTGATGAATGTGCAGTATGCCGTTCAGAACAACAGCGTCTATGTGATTGAGGTGAACCCGAGAGCCAGCCGCACCGTCCCGTTCGTCGGCAAGGCAACGGCAATTCCCGTCGTCAAGATAGCCACACGCATCATGCTCGGAGAAAAACTCAGCGACCTGCGACGCGAATTCGACCTGAAAGACTGCGATGAGCTTGGCCTGAAGCACATGGCCATAAAAGAACCGGTCTTCCCCTTCTCAAAATTCGTCAAATCAGGCGTCTACCTGGCCCGGAAATGCGCTCAACCGGAGAGGCAATGAGCCTTGCCGAAAAGTTCCCTGAAGCTTTCGCAAAAGCCTATCAGCCGCCAACATGCATCTCCCCCTGTCAGGATCGGTGTTCATCAGCGTCAACAACCAGGACAAGAACAACAGGATTCTTGATATTGCCCGTTCGCTCTACCGCATGGACTTTGATCTTGTGGCAACCGAAGGAACACACCGGTTCCTCTGTGAAAACGGGATTGAGTGCAAAAAAGTATTCAAGGTTGGCGAAGAGGGGAGGCCGAACATTTTCGACATCATCAAACACGGAAAAATCGACTTCGTCATCAACACCCCCCGGGGGAGCAGGCACTGCATGACGAAGAGGCAATCGGTGCGGCCTCTGTCCTTTCGAATGTCCCTTTTGTAACCACAATAGAGGCCGCCGAAGCATCAGTTCAGGCAATCGACTGCATCCGCCACGAGGAGTTCGGTGTCAAAAGCCTTCAGGAATATGCCGCCTACAGGAACAAACCATAACCGGAACGCAGCACAATGACGGCATCACTTGACCAGCTCCTTGACGCATCGATACAGCTCGAATTGAATCTGGCTAAACTCTACACCCTCTTCAACGACCTGTTTGAAGAGGACGAGGAATTCTGGTGGCAGCTGTCTATGGAAGAACGGGGGCATGCCGCTCTTCTGCAGCAGGAAAAAAAAGGATCCTTCGGTCGTTTTCCCCGAAAACCTTCTCGCCAAAGACCTGCTGGCCCTCAATGAGTCGAATGGACGAATCACCGCTCTTGTCACTCAGTTCAGGCAAAACCCTCCCACTCGCAGAGAGGCTTTTGATATAGCTCTCGAGCTTGAACTCTCAGCAGGAGAATCTCACTACCAGGAATTTCTGGACAGCCCTTCGGAATCAGCAACCGCAAACATTTTCAAGCAGCTGAACCAGGAAGACAGGGACCATGCTGAAAGAATCCGCAGCTATATGACGGAATCAGGCATCAGGAACTGAGCCCCCTCACAATGGGATATCGGAAAACTCCTGAGTGAATGAACCATCTTCAGCTATCCAGAGAGCACTGAAGCGCTTTGACGCATACCGGAAACTGCCCCGTTGATAAACTCTATGCCTCCGCTTGTATAGGTCTGGAAGCGATGGAAATGACCATGCAGCACAACTCTGGCATCTATTTCCCGCATCACTTGAAGAAAATCATCCCTGTTTTTCAGCTCCATTGTCCAGTCGAACGCCTGGTCAAGCAGACGGTCGGTTCCATACACCTTCAATGCATGATGGCACAGCCTATGACAAACGACCCTGAAAGAGCCTTCCTCACCGCCGGGGAAGCGATGGCGCGAAGCTCTGAAGGGTCAATGACCCCGCGTGCCCCCAGCGGGTTATCGGTCGGTGACCAGGCATGAACGGAGTTGCACGCTACAATGGAAAGGGTGGCAGCCGGAAAACGCATCACCTTGATGAAGGGAAAAGCCGGTTCAGTATCATCCCCGCCAGTAACCAGCTCACGGAAAAACCTGCAGAATGATTCCGCCCGCTGGCGGCACGCCCTCTCCCGAAGACCCTGCAGAGGTTCATGGCATTGTAGAAACGCATCTCCTCCTCCAGCCTTATCAGGTCATGATTTCCAGCAACAACAGTTGTCCGCTCCCAATGATACCAGCCATGACGGACAAGTTTATCCTTCACAATCGCCCAATCCTCCGTGCGTCCACGATCCGAAAGATCCCCGGAAATAACCAGATGATCATAGCCCGAAACATTCAGATACTCAAGCATCCGGTCAAGATCCTGAAGCTGCCGTCCCTCACCTGAACCTGCAATATGCAGATCGGAAATATGGGCAATGTGTACATCGTGTTTCATCTTGGAGAGAATTTTGCGGTTTTGAGCTCTAAAAGAGTAAATTGTGCAAACGAAATTCACCGGCGATAAAAAAGCCGTAATAAATCAGGAGCACAGGAAGACTTCAGCAAGATACCTTCTTTCTCCCATTCATTTCAATCCGCTGCCCTATGGCATGCCCAAGAGACCTCTTCTTATCATGCAGAAAACAATAAGCGCCCTTAAAGATCTTTCCAACAACCTCTGGTGGTCATGGGACACCGAAGCCAAGCAGATATTCGAAGATCTTTCTCCCCTCCTCTGGGAACGAAACAACCATAATCCGGTAGAACTGCTCCGCCACATATCCAATGAAGAACTTGCGGCCCGTTGCCAGTGCGAACTGGGTGAGAGAATCCTCAATGTCCACAGCCGTTTTCAGGACTACCTGAACAGCAAAGAAACCTGGGCACTGAAGGATGCGCCGGAGCTCACCAAAAATCCTGTTGCATACTTCAGCGCCGAGTTCGGCATTCATGAAAGTGTAAGAATCTATTCAGGAGCCTCGGCGTCCTTGCCGGTGACCACATCAAATCGGCCAGTGACCTCGGCATCAACTTCATCGGCATCACGCTGTTCTACAAAGAGGCTACTTCCGCCAGTACCTCAACGAGGATGGATGGCAGATGGAGGACTATCCTCTGCAGTATGCAGAAAGCCTTCCCATTGAAAAAGTGACCGGCCCCGACGGCAAGGACCTTGTCATTTCCGTCAATATTGCCAGAGCGAAGTGTTCGCACAGGCATGGAAGCTCAAAGTCGGCCGTGCAACCCTCTATCTGCTCGACACAAACATTCCTGCAAACGAGTCGCACTACCGCGACATCTGCTGCAGGGTCTACGGCGGCGACCAGAACATGCGCATCAACCAGGAGATCGTGCTCGGTATAGGAGGCGCGAAGCTGCTCGACAGCCTTGGTGTGAAACCGGCCGTCTACCATATGAATGAAGGCCACTCGGCATTCCTCACCCTTGAGCTCCTCGCCGGCGAACTCGCAGCAGGAAAAAAGAAGGAAGAGGCCATGGAAGCGGTGAAAAAGCGCTGCGTCTTTACCACACACACCCCGGTGCCGGCAGGACACGACCGCTTCTCGCGCGACATGATGCATTACACCTTCGACAAATACCTCTCCAAAACGGGGATGGATTTTGAGGATCTGATGCTGCTTGGCTCCGAAGACCCGAAAAAACACCCAGGGGCTCTTCACCATGACCGTGCTCTCTCTCAACCTCTCACGCGCGGCCAACGGTGTTTCAAAACTGCACGGCGAAGTGTCACGGGAAATGTGGCAGCACCTCTTCCCCGGCAAAAAAATTGAAGAGGTACCCATCGGCCACATCACCAACGGCGTCCACGCACCCAGCTGGGGCTGCGGCTACACAGACTCGTTCTGGAAGAAATTCACCGAAGATCTTGAAGCAATGACCCTCTCGCGCGAAGCTGCGGAGGAGGCGCTTGCAAAAGTTTCTGACGAAGAGCTCTGGTCACTGCGTTACACACTCAAACGCAACCTGATGGACTTCATCCATCGCTATATCGACAACCAGCTCTTCCATCAGCACAGCCCATCGCGTTCAAACGAATATGACGCCATGCGCTCGGAAAAAAACACCCTTTCACCTGACATCCTGACCATAGGCTTTGCCCGCCGCTTTGCAACCTACAAGCGGGCACCGATGATTTTCAGCGACCTTGAGCGGCTCAACCGGATCATCAATAATCCGAAAATGCCGATGCAGATCATTTTTGCCGGCAAAGCCCATCCGCATGATGATGCAGGCAAGGACTTCATCCGCCAGATTGTACAGCACTCCCGCCGTCCCGAGTTCACCGGACGGGTCATTTTCCTGGAGAACTACAACCTCGGTGTTGCAAAACGCATGGTATCGGGCGTTGACATCTGGCTCAACAACCCTGTCCGTCCCATGGAGCCAGCGGAACTTCCGGAGAAAAAACTGTCCTGCACGGTGGCCTGAACTTCAGCGTTCTTGACGGATGGTGCCTGAAGCCTACAATGGCGAAAACGGCTGGTCCATCGGCAACGGAGAAATCTTCGACAACCACGAAGAGCAGGACCGCTTTGACGCTGAACAGATCTACTCCGTACTGGAAAACCAGATTCTGCCCACATTCTACGAACGCAACGAACACAACATCCCCACACGGTGGATCAAAAAAATCCGGAACGCAATTGCAACCATTGCGCCCGAATACAACACCCACAGGATGGTTCGCGACTACGCAACCAAATACTACCTCACCGGCGGAGGGAAGTAAGCGAACGCTGAACAGGCAGTGAACAAAAAAGAGCACAAGGGCTGCCGGCAGAAATTCCGGCAGCCCCTTTCTGCATTGAAACCGCAAATCGACCAGCATGAAGAACAGCAGCACACAAGCCCCGGCAATCAATCTCGGAAGGGTCTCACACTGAAGTCACCAGTTCTTCTGCCTCAGGCACCGTATCCTACGGAGAAGAACTCAGCCGCCTTACCGACCTTTCAGCCATCGGTGGCCTGGTCACCAAGGCAATTTCGCTTGAACCCCGAACCGGCAACCCGCCCCGGCGAATTGCCGAAACCCCTTGCGGAATGGTCAATGCAATCGGCCTCGCCAATGTGGGAATTGAGAGGTTCATTGCTGACAAAGTCCCCTTCCTCCGTACTCTCGACACATCAATCATCGTCAATATTGCCGGACGCTCGATTGACGACTACCTGGAAGTGGTCTCACGCCTTGACGCAGTTCCCGGTCTTGATGCCTATGAAATCAACCTCTCCTGCCCCAATGTGAAAGGCGAGTGCATGATTATGGGGGTGAGCCCGATGCAACCCGTGAGATCGTGACGGAACTGAGGGCCATTACCTCCCGCCACCTGATGATCAAGCTTACACCCAATGTGACCTCCATCAGCTCAATAGCCCTTGCCGCCGAAGCAGCAGGAGCTGACTCCCTGTCGCTCATCAACACAGTAGTCGGAATGGCTGTTGACTGGAAAAAACGCCGTCCACTCCTGACCAATGTAACAGGAGGCCTTTCAGGGCCGGCAATCAAGCCGATAGCCTGGCAAAAGTGTGGGAAGTATATAACGCCGTCTCCATACCGGTTGTAGGCATGGGCGGCATCGCCTCATTTGACGACGCCATGGAGTTTCTTGTGACAGGCGCAAGCGCCATTCAGATCGGTACCATGAACTTCGTGCAGCCGGATATCGGCGAAAAAGTAGCGGCGGCAATCGAGAAATTCTTCTCAACGCCCGGTGCCCCGACTCCTCAAGAGTTCAAGGGAAGCCTCGTCACCGGATGACACCCCCTCTTTCATCCAGACGCGCCGACTCGAAAGCAAGCGGTTCCGAAGCAGGCTCTTCGAACCAAACACCTCGAGCGTCATCGCTTTAAGGGGGCCGGTCCACATCCTTCAAAAGGGTGTCATACTGCTCCATAAACGCTGCAGTCGCAGCGGATTCATACGGCCTTTTGCGTAACCAATCATCATGGGCAAATTCATATATTCACCCTTTTATCCTATCTTGGATACCTGCTGAACAACAACATAAAACCCGTTCCTGCCATGCGTATCGGTATAGGTATTGATGTCCACTCCTTCAAAGAGGGGAGAAAACTTATCGTCGGCGGTGTCGACATTCCCTCACCCAAAGGGCTTGACGGCCACAGCGACGCCGATGTGCTTCTGCACGCCGTCAGCGACGCCCTGCTTGGCGCTGCCGCCCTTGGCGACATCGGACTCCACTTCCCCGACACCAGTCCGGAATTCAAAGACATTGACAGCATGATTCTCTTGAAGCATGTGGGAAAACTGCTGGAGAAAAATGGCTGGCGTACCGTCAATGTTGACGCAATGCTGCTGCTTGAAGCACCCAAAATCGCCCCCTTCGTCGTTGACATGCGGAAAAACATCGCCCGCTGTCTCCAGATAGAAACCGACCTTGTATCGGTCAAAGCCACAACCAACGAAAAGCTCGGCTATATCGGCCGTGAAGAAGGCGCTGCAGCCCACGCAGTCTGCATCATAGAAAAAGCCTGAGAGTAATCTACACTTCGCCGCGAAGAATGCTGACCGGCATATAGGAGGTCGCTTTGCGTGCCGGACTGATGGAGGAGATCACAGCGATGACAATGCCGAACAGGGCGACAATCAGGTGCGCATCGGGCGACTCAAGAATGTTGATCCGATCAGCCTCAGCACACCGGCAGTCGTCGCTTCAAATCGTATGGTGGAAATGGCGTGACAGATGACATGACCTATCGGACTGCCGAACAGGACGCCGAGAATGCCTATCATCAAACCCTCCAGCATGAATATCCGGGTAATGCTCGAAGCCCGGACTCCCATGGAGCGGAGGATTGCAATATCTTTCACCTTCTGCAGCACCACCGTCGTCATGACTGATGAAACCCCCAGACCGGCAACCACAAACACAAACCCCACCAACACCAGCGTTATGGCCGCATTGCGGTTGTAGAAATCAATCACATTGCGATTGGTCTCGTCCCAGCTCTCGCTTTTGTAACCGGTGGCAGACTGCACCAGAGCCGCCGTAGCGGCAGCCCGCTCCACCCGGCTGGTACTCAGTCCGATACCGCTCACAGAACTTGATGCAATCCCCTCCATCCGCTGGGCAAGGGCAAGGTTCACAATTGCCTCCCGTTCATCCTTGACATTGAATCCGCTGCCAAAACGGCCGACAAGAGTTGCGCTGAACTCCTCCCCGTTTTTAGTCACCAGAACCACACGGTCCCTATAGCGGAGATGAAGCTTCTCGGCCAGAAGATACCCGGCAATCATCCCGTTGGGAGTAGCGCCGAGCTCCTCAATGGCATTCGGGTCCAGCAGATTTTTGCGCAGTCCTGCAATATCAGCCTCAAGTTCCGGCACAACCCCTTGAGAACACAGGGGGTAAAACGGGTTTTATTACGGGCAATCACCCGGCTCTCCACAAAAGGCGAAATACGGCTCACCCCGCTGACACCGGCAATGGCCTCAACCACCCCCGTATAGCTTTTGATCACCACTTCATCATCAGCGTAACATTCTTCACCACCATCGAGACCTGCCCGCCCGCTTGCGGGACGATGTTATCGGGCACAAGCGGCGTCACCCGATCCGCCTTCACCAGCACATGGGGCTGGTATCAATAACCTTCGAAATCACATTGGCCGATGAACCCGTGCCACCGAAATGGTGGTTATCAGCATCGCCGACCCCACTGCTACGCCGAGTGCGGTCAGCAGCGTCTGGCGGCGGCGCTCCCTGAGATGCACAAAAGCAAATCGCAGATGATCCATCCAGTCCATGACAATCGGGTTAAATTCCGGGGAACCCTTCGTTGAATAATCATACAAAAAATCTATCTTGACAGCAGAACATCAGGAAAGCGATTTCCTGACAAATAAATAAATTCGGGGCTCATAATCCAACCCGTTTAAAAAGAGAAGGAGAAGGGACACAGTGAAAAAAATCGGCATCCTCACCAGCGGTGGCGACTGCGGCGGTCTCAATGCAGTCCTCAAAGGCGCCGCGCTCATGGCGCAGGCAAAAGAACTTGAGCTCTTCATCATACCCAACGGCTACGCAGGACTCTACAACCTCATCGACCAGGACCACATTGTTCGTCTCGACCAGCAGAGGCTTGACCGGTTTGACGCAACATTCGCCGGCTCGGAAGCAGGCCACTCCCGCGTAAAAGTCAAAGCCATCAGCAACCCGGAAAAATACAACCGTATCAAAGCGGGGATGAAAAAGTTTGAGCTTGACGGCCTTGTCATCAGCGGCGGCGACGACTCAGGCAGCGTCATGGTTGACCTCAACCAGAATGGAATCCAGTGCATCCACGCACCAAAAACAATGGACCTCGACCTGCAGACCTACTCGGTCGGGGGCGACTCGACAATCAACCGCATCGCAGAATTCGTCCACGACCTGAAAACAACCGGCAAAACCCACAACCGGGTTCTTGTCACAGAAGTCTTCGGCCGTTATGCCGGCCATACAGCCTTCCGCAGCGGCGTTGCCGCCGAGGCGGACTGCATTCTCATTCCTGAAATCCCGACTGATTGGGATGTGGTATACGATCACCTTGCAGAACGCTTCACACGCCGAATCCGCCAGAACGATGTCCACAGCGGGACCTACACCATCGTTGTTGCCGAAGGGCTCAAAAATGCCGATGGAAGCGACATTGTAGATGAAGGCGCCGGCATTGACGCATTCGGACACAAGAAACTTGCGGGTGCAGGAAAATTCACCTGCCAGGAAATCCAGAAGAGGATGAAGGCCGACCCTGCCATGCCGCTCTTCATGAAAGAGACCGGAATGTTTGTTGAAGGGATCTATGAAATCCCGGAGGTTCGTGAAATCCATCCCGGCCACCTTGTGCGCTGCGGCAGTTCATCGGCCTACGACACCAACTTCGGCTTTGAGGCCGGTGCGGCAGCCGTCCTGCTTCTCCTTGATGGGAAAACAGGTGTTACTGTATCGAAAGTCAAAGGGCGCAAGGTTGAATACATTGCATCGGAAAAAGCCATTGTGCAGCGACATGTTGATCTTGAACAGGTCTCCATGTACGAATCGCTCGGCATCTGCTTTGGCCGCAAACCGGTTCCCTACGAGCCGATTCTTCGTGAAGTCGACGGCGTCTACGAAAGGATCTACTGAGCTCCGCGACAGGATAAACCATACCAGCAAAAAGCCCCGCACACTCCTGCGGGGCTTTTTGTCGTCGGCGGTTTTTCAAATCACCAAAAACAACACTATCTTTATCAGACTGCAGCCCAAAAGCCATAACACACCAATGTCTCTCACTATGAACAAGTCTCTCAAAATCTGGATGAACGGCGAACTCATCGACTGGAACGACGCCAAAATCCATATTCTTTCGCATGTCGTCCACTACGGTTCATCCATTTTTGAAGGAATCCGCTGCTATGAAACCGCCAAAGGCTCAGCCATCCTTTTTCTCGATGAACATATCCGCCGCCTCAGGGACTCGGCAAAAATCTATCGCATTGAAATTCCATACTCAGAAAAAGAACTGAAGGAAGCCGTCATCAGCACCATACAGCAAACAGCCATAAATCCTGCTATGTACGCCCGCTGGTCTACCGCGGACAGGGTGCGCTTGGAGTCAACCCCCACCGCGCATCGATAGAGGTTGCCATCGCCACCTGGGAATGGGGAACCTACCTCGCGAAGATGTCCTTGAAACCGGAGTCGATGTCAGGGTATCATCATGGAACCGCCTTGCACCAAACACCCTTCCCTCCTGGCCAAAGCCGGAGGGAACTACCTGAACTCGCAGCTTATCAAAATGGAAGCCCTGACGGACGACTACGCCGAAGGGATTGCACTCGATGTCAACGGCTATGTGTCAGAAGCAGCGGCGAGAACATTTTCATTATCCGCGACAATGTCATCCACACGCCCATGTCGCCCAGTCTATACTTCCCGGATTCACCCGCGGAGCCGTCATGCACATTGCCCGGGAACTTGGCTATGAGGTAAAGGAGACCATGATTCCCCGCGAAGCACTCTATGTTGCCACGAGGTCTTCCTGACAGGAACGGCAGCAGAAATAACGCCTGTCAGAAGCATCGACAAATCCTCAT
>PYLN01000004.1_pt1 | contig 49894 bp, 75 predicted proteins | sample 1675811 | NCBI WGS metagenome assembly PYLN01 (sample SAMN08732055, study PRJNA438928) | Freshwater metagenome, whole genome shotgun sequencing project. | isolation source: meromictic lake | place: Russia: Kandalaksha Bay | collected 2014-09
TTTAAGGAACGACGGATGAGTTTTTTACTGCAGCTCCAACAGAAACCCATCCCCCCCGATCCGAAAGAGCCGGCCAGAATAGCCGGGGCTGTCACTGCCATGAAGCTGAACTTTGTGGTGCTCACCAGCGTCAATCGGGATGATCTTCCGATGGTGGCGCCCGGCATTGGACTGAAACCATGAAGGCGATACGCCTGTCTTCTCCCGACGCCGGCCTGGAGTGCCTCATTCCCGACTTCGAGGGAAATGACGAGGCGCTTGATATGGTCATGAATGAGCGGCCGGATGTACTCAATCACAATATAGAAACCGTTCCCCGCCTCTACACCAATGTAAGGCCGGAGGCCAGCTATAACCAGTCGCTCTCAATTCTTGACCGGGCCCTTACGCTTCACGGCCTTGCCACAAAGTCGGGGATGATGGTCGGTATGGGGGAAACATTCGAAGAAGTGGTTGCATCAATGAAAGATCTCAGAGAAGCGGGATGCTCACGGCTTACCATTGGGCAGTATCTTCAGCCGACAGCCTCACATTTTCCTGTTGAGCGCTATGTCCCGCCCGAAGAGTTCGATGCCTACCGTGATGAAGCTCTGGGCATGGGATTCTCTACGGTACAGTCAGGCCCCTTTGTTCGAAGCTCGTATCTTGCAGGTAGTGAAGAATAATCTGATGACCAGCAGCACGAAACACCTAAAGACAACACTACAATGGAATTCACCGTCCCCGTAATGGTTTACACCTACTGGCTTATCGCAGTCGGTATCGGTCTGGCATTTTTCAGGAAAGACATTTTCTCCTTCAACACCGATTTCGCAAAGCGCCGCATTATTCTGCTTGTCGCCTCTCTGCTTATTGTTGCACTCAATGCCTGGGTCTACTCAAACTCAACCTACAGCAGCGGCCGCCCACTGGACATCTTGACCCTCCTTGTATTCAGTGTTGGCAACGGTATAGCGGAAACATTCATGTTCTATGCCGTGTTCCGCCTTGGAACAGTGCTTGCCGGCAAGGCCACGGATAATCCATGGGTCCTCTTTACGGCAGGCTTCCTCCTCTTCATGATTTACAGTGGGCTGATCCATGGACTGTTCTGGATCAACATCCTTCCGGAGCATGTTGATCAGGCAAGCGCATTCAAACCTTTTTTCATGCCTGTTCAGATCCTGATAGCCGGAAGCTGGGCACTCAGTTTTTTCTGGTACCGTGACATCCGCTCCGTCATACTGCTGCATGCCATGATTGACTTTACCATGGCCTGGAATGTGCGATTTTCACTTTTTAACTGAACGAGTATGCAGCCATACAAGGGACGCGTTCTTGTTGCAGGCGCAACAGGACGCACAGGAGCAGAAATAGTCAAAAGGTTGAGGCACTATGGTATTGATTTTCGCCTGTTTGTCCGATCCGCACAAAAGGCTATAACACTCTTCGGAGCAGATGCGGCCGGCATTCTCCGTGTTGGCTCCATTCAGGATAAAGAAGAAGCCAGAGCTGCTCTCAAAGGAATTGATGCTGTCATTTGTGCAGTTGGAAGCAATCCGGCCGACCCCGAGTCACCCCCACCTTCGGCAATTGACCGCGATGGAGTCCAGCAGCTGGCGGCATTAGCCAAAGAGGCAGGTGCCCGCCAATTCACCCTTATCAGCTCCCTTGGCGCCACCCGCGAGGATCATCCTTTAAACAAATACGGCAGGGTGCTGAGTATGAAGCTTGAAGGCGAAAACACGGTCCGTGCTCATTTCAACACACCAGAATACTCCCACACAATCCTCCGCCCCGGAGGTCTTCTTGACACCCCCCATTCCAGCACCAACTGGTATTCGCAACAGGAGACACAATCTCCGGATCTGTTTCAAGAGGAGACCTTGCTGAAGCAGCAGTTCATTCACTCACTGAATCGAATGCCAAAAACAGGACATTTGAGCTTATACAGGGAGAAGAAAAGAGACAGCTGTCTTCATCAGAATACTTCCCGAAACCTTCAGTATAGTCAATTCTCTTATACCTCTGACCGAGCAAAGAGACGACTTATACTCTTCATAAAGAAGCGCCAGAAAGAGCGCTTAATTGCTGAATCAAACAAACTCAAAAGCAGATAAAAAGAACAATGACCACTAATTGATTTGTCGGGAATAAAGGCGATTGCATGGTAAAAACTTTTTCTGGTGAAGCTTATATTCTATTTTATTAAAACTCTTTAGACTTCATGAGCTCAACTATTTTATCATATTCGGTTAGTCTTATTGTGAGCATCTATAATTGGTCTTTGTGATGACCTATCAATCAATTGAAATAAACAAAAACCGACTGATTCTTGTAAAGGAATCTCTGTTTAGTGGTCAGTCTTTCATGTGGGATGAATTGGATCATGAAGGTGGTGTATATTCTTCTGTTATAGACGGGTCACCTGTGTTCATAAAACAGGATAACCCGTATTCATTATCGGTTTCTATTGAAAAGAATGCGCTCTTCGGGATTCCTGTCCGGCGCTTTTTTGAGCACTATTTTTCACTCGATATAGCAACCAACTCTCTTTTTGATGACGAGTTCGCTGCCCGGTATCCTGACCTTGCCTTCAGACTTCTCAAACTTCAGGGGTTGAGGGTGCTCCGGCAGGATCCGTATGAAACTCTTGTCACTTTCATGTGCGCCCAGGGAATAGGCATGTCAATAATTCGGCGGCAGGTCAACATGCTGTGCCGGTATTTCGGAAATGAGGTAAGAGTGGCCGACGGTGGGCGTGATACTCCCCTGTACTCTTTCCCTGCTCCGTCTGTTCTTGCGGATGCCGACCCTGCATTGCTCAGGAGATGCTGCAACAATAATTCTATGCGTGCAGGCAATATAGGCGAGGCATCCCGTCTTCTCGCGCTGGGCAGACTGGATCTCCAGGCGCTCTCCGACCCATCACTGCCATTAAGCGAAATCCGTACTGAGCTCACTGCGCTTAAAGGCATTGGATTTAAAATTGCAGACTGTATAGCGCTTTTCGGGCTGGGTCGCTTTGATGCTTTCCCGATAGACACTCATGTGGAGCAGTTTCTCTCGTCATGGTTTTCAATCGGCGCTCATCAGAAAGGGTTGAGTCAGAAGAGGTATCTTCATCTACAGGAAAAAGCCGTGGAACTGCTTGGTGAAAGCCTTTCGGGATATGCGGGCCATCACCTTTTTCACTGTTGGCGGACTACGGAGAAGAACATGAAAGCTTTTTGAACACAGGCTTTTTTCTCACCCGCTAATTCAATACCTTAAGAAACCAAAATACAGTCATTAACGCCTGTTAGGGCTCTATGCCACAGCGAACCACCACTGAGAGATGTTGAAAATCTTTGAAAAAATTTTCGGGTCGAAACACGAAAAGGACATACAGAAAATCCAGCCTGTCATCAATCGCATCAATGAGATTCAGGAGGGACTGAAGGGACTTGGTGATGATGAGCTTAAGGAAAAAGGCAAAGCGCTGAAATCGCGAATAAGAGGCGTCCTGATGCCTATTGAGGATAAAAAGAAGGAACTGTATCGCCAGCTCGACAATCCCGAACTATCGCTTGAAGAGGCTGAGTCGATCCATTCTTCACTTGATGCACTTGCTGAAGAGTATGAAGAGAAAACCGCATCTGCACTTGAAGAGGCTCTCCCTGAAACCTTTGCACTTGTCAAGGAGACCTGCAGACGCCTCAAAGGGCTGACCTATCAGGTTATGGGACGGGATGTTGTCTGGGATATGGTTCCCTACGATGTGCAGCTTATTGGCGGCATTGTCCTTCATTCCGGAAAAATATCCGAAATGGCTACAGGAGAGGGGAAAACCCTGGTGTCAACACTGCCTACATTTCTCAATGCCCTTACAGGGCGCGGGTTCATCTTGTTACAGTCAACGATTATCTTGCACAGCGAGATAAAGAGTGGATGAACCCTGTCTTTGACTTCCACAATATTTCAGTTGGCGTTATTCTCAATACCATGAGACCTGAAGAACGACGCCAGCAGTACCAGTGTGATGTCACCTACGGAACGAACAACGAATTCGGCTTTGATTATTTGCGCGACAATATGGCAGGCACTGTTGAGGAGATGGTGCAGCGTGATTTCTATTTTGCAATCGTCGATGAGGTTGATAGTGTGCTTATTGACGAAGCCCGCACTCCACTCATTATTTCCGGCCCTGTACCAAATTCCGACAACAGCCAGTTTCAGGAAATCAAACCCTGGATTGAACAGATTGTGCGAGCCCAGCAGCAGCTTGCGGCCTCTTACCTGACAGAGGCTGAAAAAGCACTGAAGGAGTCCCCGCAAAGTCCTGAAGCCGGTCTGGCATTGCTTAGGGTCAAACGGGGTCAGCCCAAAAACACCCGTTTCATCAAGATCCTCTCGCAGCAGGCATGGCCAAACTCATTCAGGTCACAGAAAACGAGTATCTGCGCGACAACTCCAGCAGAATGCACGAAGTTGATGATGAACTCTACTTTGCTGTTGATGAAAAAGCCGGAACCATTGACCTTACAGACAAGGGACGGGAGTTTCTCAGTAAGTTGAGCCATCAGGACAGAGACCTCTTCCTCCTTCCCGATGTCGGGACTGAAGTTGCTGCAATCGACGACGATGAGTCCGTCATCGCTGCTGATAAAATTACCCGCAAGGATGCAGTTTACCGCCTCTTTGCCGAACGCTCCGAGCGCCTCCATAACATAAGCCAGCTGCTCAAGGCTACTCACTGTTCCTTAAGGACGATGAATATGTTGTCCAGAACGGTCAGGTCATGATTGTTGATGAGTTCACCGGGCGAATTCTCCCGGGAAGACGCTACAGCGACGGACTCCATCAGGCAATTGAAGCCAAGGAGAATGTGAAGATTGAGGGTGAAACGCAGACCATGGCAACCGTCACCATCCAGAACTTCTTCCGGCTATATGAAAAGCTTGCCGGCATGACCGGAACGGCTGAAACGGAAGCATCGGAGTTTTTTGAAATCTACAAGCTTGATGTGGTTGCCATCCCCACCAACCGTCCTATTGTCCGTAAAGATATGGACGACCTGGTCTACAAGACCCGGCGCGAAAAGTACAACGCCATAGCACTGAAGGTTGAGGAGCTCCAGAAAAAAGGACAGCCCGTCCTGGTTGGAACAACAAGCGTTGAGGTTTCCGAAACCCTTTCAAGAATGCTCAGGGCGCGACGGATTGCCCACAATGTGCTTAATGCAAAGCAGAACGAACGGGAGGCTGAAATTGTTGAAGGTGCAGGCCGCCCCGGAGCAGTTACCATTGCCACAAACATGGCTGGTCGTGGCACAGATATCAAGCTCGGCGAAGGAGTCAGGGAAAAAGGAGGACTCTACATCCTTGGTTCAGAGCGCCATGAGTCACGCCGGATTGACCGTCAGCTTCGAGGCCGTGCAGGCCGTCAGGGAGATCCGGGTGAATCGGTCTTTTTCGTCTCTCTTGAGGATGAGCTTATGCGCCTCTTTGGCTCCGACAGGGTTATTTCAGTTATGGATAGACTCGGCCATGAAGAGGGCGATGTGATTGAGCACTCCATGATCACAAAATCAATTGAACGGGCCCAGAAAAAGGTAGAGGAGCAGAACTTTGCCATCAGAAAACGGCTCCTTGAATATGATGATGTTCTCAACCAGCAGCGCGAAGTCATCTATACCCGTCGGCGTGACGGCCTTATCAAGGAACGCCTGACAACCGATATTCTCGACCTTCTTCGCGACTATTGCGACTCAGTGATCGACCGCCACAGCAAAAACCTTGACACGGAAGGGATTGAGGAGCAGCTGCTTCGTGAGCTCTCCATTGAATTCAAGCCCGATAGAAACAATCTTGAGGAAAACGCCACTGGAGTCTCTGAAGAGCTCTACAACAGCGCACTCGCCTTCTACCGTCGTAAAGAGGAGGCCGTACCAGCCGACATCATGCGACAGATTGAGAAATATGCCGTACTCAGCGTCATTGACAAACAGTGGCGCGACCACCTTCGTGAAATCGATACGCTGAGGGAAGGAATCAACCTTCGAGCCTACGGCCAGAAAGACCCCTTGCTCGAATACAAGCAGGAAGCATACAATCTCTTCATTCAGATGCTTTCCGAGATTGAGCTCGAAACTCTCTCACTGGCATTTAAACTCTTTCCGGTCAATCCCGATGAGGTCAGGGCAATTGAAGAACGGCAGAGGCAGGCGGCTGTCCGTCAGGAAAAACTCGTTACCCAGCATGATGATGCCGCCAGTGTGTATAACGCATCACCAGGTGCCGAAAATGAAGCTCCTCTTCAGCGTCCTGTGACTGCAGACTCAAAACCCGGCCGAAACGATCCATGCCCCTGCGGCAGCGGTAAAAAATATAAAAAACTGTCATGGCCAGCAGCCTTGAACCCCTAAAGAGAGAGAAAAACCTCAATTATGAAACAGACTGAACCGAAGTGACATTGGCTCTGGCAAAAGAACACGGCCTGAACGAAGATGAATACGGGAAAATTCTTGACATTCTCGGAAGAACCCCCACATTTACAGAACTGGGGATTTTTTCCGTCATGTGGTCGGAACACTGCAGCTATAAAAACTCCATTGCGGTACTCAAAACCCTCCCCCGCGACGGCGGAGCACTTCTGACAGGTGCCGGAGAAGAAAATGCAGGCCTTGTCGACATCGGTGACAACCTTGCAGTTGCATTCAAAATCGAATCACACAACCACCCTTCTGCAGTTGAGCCTTACCAAGGAGCAGCAACTGGTGTGGGCGGCATCCACCGCGACATTTTCACCATGGGCGCACGGCCCGTGCTTCGCTCAACTCGCTCCGCTTCGCTCGCCGAAAGACCCCCGGGTCCGCTACCTCGTCGACGGTGTCGTCCGCGGCATCGGCGACTACGGCAATTCGTTCGGAGTTCCGACGGTTGGCGGTGAAATCTATTTTGAGGACTGTTATACAGGCAACCCGCTTGTCAATGCCATGTCGGTCGGTCTTGTGGAGCACCATAAAACTGTCAGCGCAACTGCGGAGGGTGAGGGCAACCCGGTTCTTATTGTCGGCTCTTCTACCGGCCGCGACGGCATTCACGGAGCCACATTCGCCTCTGAAGATTTGAGCGAAGCCTCTGAAGATAAGCGCCCGAGTGTACAGGTTGGAGACCCTTTCGCTGAAAAGCTTCTGCTTGAGGCTACCCTTGAAGCCATAGAAACCGGTTTCGTTGCTGGTCTTCAGGATATGGGAGCAGCCGGAATTACCAGCTCCACCTCAGAAATGAGCGCACGGGGAATTGAAAAAAACGGTACCGGAGGCATCATGATTGACCTTGACCTCGTCCCTGCACGCGAAGAGGGTATGAGTGCCTATGAAATCATGCTTTCCGAATCACAGGAAAGAATGTTGATTGTCGCAAAGAAAGGTCATGAAGAGGATATCATAGCGGTTTACAGGAAATGGGATGTCCAGGCAGTCACGGTAGGGAGGGTAACCTCCGACAACAATGTCAAAATCCAATACCGGGGCGAGCTTGTTGCCGACATCCCGGCTGAGTCGCTTGTGCTTGGCGGCGGAGCACCTGTCTATATCCGTGAGGCTGTTGAATCAAAACCTGATACGCCTGCAGCCGAAATGACTCCTGACAGCGGTCTCAATCTGAAAGATCGCGCCATAGCACTGCTTTCCCGACCTAATATAGCCAGCAAGCGCTGGGTTTACCGCCAATACGATTCCATGGTGCAGACCAACACCGTCACACCTGTGGGCCATACTGACGCTGCAGTCATCCGCATTAAAGGGACCAAAAAGGCGCTGGCCATGAAAACCGACTGCAATTCACGCTATGTCTATCTCAATCCACTTGCAGGAGGGAAAATTGCTGTTGCCGAATGCGCCCGAAATATCGCATGTTCAGGAGCCCGTCCGCTTGCAATCACCAACTGCCTGAACTTCGGGAACCCTTACAAGCCCGAAGTCTATTTTCAGTTCAAGACATCGGTACAGGGAATGGGGGAAGCCTGTCGGGCTTTCAGTACTCCGGTAACAGGCGGCAATGTGAGTTTTTACAATGAGTCAACGCATGGAGGGGGCGGGCCGCCATCTACCCCACCCCAACAATTGGCATGATTGGCCTGCTTGAGGATATTGACAATCTTGTAGCTCTACATTCACGACTTCGGCGACGCCATCATCCTGTTCGGTGATCCGGATCTCAATCTTGAGGGAAGCGAGTATCAGGTCATGCAGTATGGCACCCCCGGAACAGATGCTCCTGACATCAATCTTGATCATGAAAAAAATCTCCAGGATCTTCTGGTGGCGCTTGCCGGCAAAAAGCTGCTGCACTCGGCCCATGATGTGTCTGACGGTGGCCTTTTCGTCGCTCTGGCAGAAAAAGCCATCATGAATGAAACGGCCCGGCTCGGATTTGATGTTGATCTTGAAGACTGCGGAGCCGGCCCTTACCGCATGCAGCAGCAGCTCTTCAGTGAAGCCCAGGGTCGTGTTGTGGCCACTATCGCCCCCGCCTCAGCAAAGGCAGTCATTGCGGAGGCAGTGGCCTGCAATGTACCTGTAAGGGTGATCGGCAAAGTCGTTCCGCAGGGTGCCGCCATTGCTGTTGACGGCCATGACACGCTTCGCTTCAGCACTGCCGAGCTTTCACGCGCATATTATGATGCGCTTGAAAATGAACTTCACCTTAACGAACTTCTTTAAACCATGAAGCCGGTCCTGACAGCCCATGAAATGCAGCAGGCCGACAGGGCGGCTGTGGAGCGCTTCCACTTCAGCGCAGCCTGCCTGATGGAGCTGGCCGGGAAAGAGTGTGTCAGGGTGACGCTTGAGCAACTCGGATGCGACTCCCCAACCGGCATGGAATTTCTGGTTGTTGCCGGCAGAGGCAACAATGGCGGGGATGGATTCGTTATTGCACGCCATCTTCTCAATCTTGGTGCCGCTGTTGACCTCGTTCTTCTCTACCCCGACAGCACAGCTGCCGGGGCAGCAGCAGGCAACCTCAGCATCCTTGAATCATACCTCCCAGAACATCTTCCTCTGCGCATCTTCAGAACGATTCAGGAAGCCCTCCCCTTCGTTTCAGAACGACCATACAGCGTCATGTTCGATGCAATGGCCGGCACCGGCCTCAAGATAAGCGAACCTGGAATGGCACTGCGCTCCCCTTTGAATGAGGCATAGAACTCCTCAACAGCCTGCATGAGCGAACCGCAGCACTGACGGCTGCTGTCGATATCCCCTCCGGCCTTGACGCAACAAACGGATTCAGTGCAGAATCAGTCATAGAGGCCGACTACACAATCACCATGGCGTTTCTGAAAACCGGTCTTCTGCTCAACGACGGCCCACCTGTTGCAGGTGAAGTATCCGTCGCAGAAATCTCAATTCCGGAGTGGATGGCCGGCGACCCCGGCTGCCTGCTTGTTGATGAGCTTTTCGCTGCCGACCACTTTGTGCTCCGTGCGGAAAAGAGCGCCAAACATGAGAATGGAAAGGTTCTCATTGTTTCCGGTTCCCACTCCCCGGAAGGCTCGATGGGAGGCGCCGCAATCCTTTCGGCAGGAGCTGCCGTAAAAGCCGGGGCCGGCTATGTCGCCGTGGCACTCCCCCCGGCCCTTTCATCTGCGATGCACATGGCAGTACCGGAAGCTGTTGTCATCAATCAGGATCTGCATACCATCATAACGAAAGCCGCATGGGCTGATACCATACTGATAGGCCGGGTCTCGGCCGCGAAAAGGAGTCTCTCGACCTCGTTGAGGCACTTCTTAAGAGCCCCGACATATCATCAAGAAAGCTGATACTTGATGCTGACGCTCTTTATGCAATAGCTGAAAGAGGACTTCAGAGCCTGCTCGCCAGGATGCCCGAAGTACTTCTGACCCCCCATTACGGAGAATTTGCAAAACTTGCAGGAATAACTGCAGAAGAGCCGCAACTGACCCCATTAACAGTGCCGTTCAGTTTTCAGGCAGGTATGGCGCTGTCATTCTCCTGAAAGGCTCTCCAACCCTCATCGCATCCTCTTCTTTTCCCGTTCTCATCAACAACAGCGGTACAGAAGCTCTTGCAACAGCAGGCACGGGCGATGTTCTGTCCGGCATGATTGCAGCTCTTTCTGCAAAGGGGAACGATCTTGTGGATGCTGCCGGAGCCGCAGCATGGTTCCATGGCCGTGCGGGTGACCTGGCAGCCAATGTTTCCTCGCTTGTTTCCTCTTCGTTGGTTCTCGACTCAATTCCATTGGCAATTGATGAGATCTTCGATTTTGAAGACCACTCCTGACACAGTTTCAAAAAGACTGTCCCCTCGCCCGTTCCCCTGATCATATTGAAGTTGAATGACATCAATGCGTCATATATATGAAGACATATTAATGGCCAACCAGTTCGGATACTACCGCATTGATGGACTACGGAGCGGGATCTACACTGCAGAAAGTTACTCCTCAGGGCAATGCTCGCCGTGGCCTCGCAGAAACTTCCGGATATTTCGCGCAGCCTGACGGATGCGCTCTTCATTCTCAATCATGGCAATTCTGACATAGTCATCACCGTATGCCCGAATCCTATACCGGGACTGACAGCCACCTTTCCTTCCGTAAGAAGTCGTTTACTGAACTCAAGACTTCCCATTGCACGGAACGGTTCAGGAATATGTGCCCAGACAAACATGCTCGCCCTGGGCGAGACAAGTGGCCAGCCCGCGTTCTCAAAGCTGCTGACCATAACATCCCGCCGTTTCCGGTACACTTCCGTAATCTCCTTGACACAGGTCTGGTCGCCATTCAAGGCAACTGTAGATGCAACCTGAATCGGAGTGAATGTGCCATAATCCAGCCAGCTCTTTATTTTCTCAAGCGCACCGATCAGCTTTGCATTACCAACCATGAATCCCATCCGCCACCCTGCCATGTTGTAGGTCTTGGAAAGGGTGTAGCTTTCAACGGCAACATCCCTGGCACCGGGAACCTGAAGAATGGATGGGGTCACATAGCCGTCAAAGGTTATCTCTGCGTATGCAATATCGCTGATGATGTAAAACCGCTCTTCGCGGGCAAGAGCAACAAGCCTTTCATAAAAAGAGAGATCAACGGTTGCCGTTGTAGGATTGTTCGGGAAGTTCACCACCAGATACTTCGGCTTCGGGGTCGACTCCCGAAGTGCTGTTTCAATGTTCCGGAAAAAGCCCTCCTCGTCGAGCGTAAAATCATCATTCATTTCAAGACGCATCCGGTGAACATTCCCGCCCGCAAGAATGAAGGCCTGCGAATGAATCGGGTAGCAAGGGTCCGGCACCATGGCCAGGTCGCCAGGGTTGGTGATGGCCTGGACAAGATGGACATACCCCTCCTTGGAACCCATGGTCACCACCACCTCACGGTCAAGGTCCAAATCAACATTGTACTTTCTCCGGTACCAGTTCCCTACTGCTCCGCGAAGTTTATAAATACCTTGGATACGGAATATCCATGGGTTCTTGGCTTGTTGATGCTCTCAACAAGTTTATCGACAATATGCTGTGGCGTCGGGCCGTCAGGATTGCCCATAGAAAAATCAATGACATCCTCGCCTGCACGCCGTTCGGCCATCTTCAGTTCATTGACGGCAGCAAAAACATACTTCGGAAGGCGTTTGATCCGATCAAACTCAATTTCATCAAACATGGAATCTGTCAGGAAAATAATTGGGGCAACCTACACTGCACTCTCATGCAAGCATAATGAAAAAGCAGATGAAATCAATACGGCTTTGAATTATTTTTCAAGCCCTGAAGTACATGCTGGGCAGCGGGTTGCCTTCAGCGGCACTGTACTCAGGCAGAACGGACACTGCTTTGTTGAAGGCGGTGGCGCAGCTTCCTCTTTTCTTCGCAGTGAATTGATCCCACGCACAAGCAGATAGACGGCGAATGCCATGATGATGAAACTTATCATGCATTGATGAAAAGCCCGTAGTTGACGGTGACGGCACCTGCTGCCCGAGCCTGCTCAAGAGCCGCATAGGGACCCGGAGTCGAGCCCTCGCTGAGAACGAAATAAAGGTTCGCAAAATCAACTCCACCTGTCAGAAAACCAAGCGGCGGCATCATCACATCAGACACCAGCGTGTTGACAAGCTTGCCGAAAGCTCCGCCAACAATAATGCCGACAGCCATGTCAACCACATTGCCACGAACTGCAAACTCCTTGAATTGCTTCATCATAATGAACTCTCCTCACTCTATTTTTTCCATATCATCTTCATCATTACCCTGTAACTGCATTCAGAAAGGTAACCACAGAAATGTAGATACCAAGCAGCCTGGTAATGGGATAGTCTGATATTTTCATTACTATGAATACTTTCGATTTTTTCAGCCCCGCTCTTTAATGCCACCTTATCAATACTCTTCAGTGTCTGAATCATTATTACCAGATAACGGCAAACTGAAACAGCAGATAGCCGAAGCCACCGGCAACGATTTCAACTGCTGCTATCAGTGCGGAAAATGTACGGCTGGATGTCCGGCCGGCAATTTCATGGACAACCCCCCTACCCGAATAATGCGTCTGGTACAGGCAGGCTATATTGAAGAAGCCTGAAGAGTGATGCTCTCTGGTACTGCGTCGGCTGTCAGACCTGTACTGCCCGCTGCCCACAGAATATGGACATTGCCGGCACCATGGACGCCCTTCGTTCACTGGCACTGGAGAGCGGCATTGTCTCAGACGATAAAGCCAAAAAGCTCGTCACAGCCTTTCATATCTCTTTTCTCAACAATGTCAAGAAGCACGGACGCCTTCAGGAACTCTCTCTGGTCAACAGCTACAAACTCCGTACCCGCAGCTTTCTGCAGGATGCGGGAGCCGGTATGACCATGATCAAAGAGGGGAAAATCAATATCCTCCACTCTCTGTCGGGCAGGGATGATGTTAAAGGCAAAGAGCAGATATCGGCAATCTTCAAAGCATCCAGAACCGGGAAGCATCTGAATGTCCGCAAAAGAAGACCGAAATCCGCATCCATGATAACAGACGGCCCGGTTCCCATCACCCCCGGATCGACCATTGGATATTATCCCGGATGTTCTCTTACGGGAACAGCAAAAGAGTACGATATTTCTGTAAGGAAAATGTGCGGACTCCTTGGAATCAAACTCCGGGAAATTCCTGACTGGAACTGCTGTGGAGCAACCTCCGCACATGCAACCAACCATAAACTTTCCGTTCTTCTGCCCGCCCGCAATCAGGCTCTTGCTGATGATGCCGGAATGGAGTTCGTCCTCACTCCCTGCGCCGCATGCCATAATCGTCAGGTCACAGCGCGAAAAGCCATTCTTGAAGATGAAGAACTGCGTCGCGAAGTAAAAGAAGCGACAGGCATTGAGCCAACAGGCAGAGCGGAATTCATCGGCGTCACACAGCTGCTGGAGTCTCTTGGAGAAGAAGCAATCCGCTCCCGGGTCACCCGGCCGCTTTCGGCACTCAGACTCGCCTGTTATTATGGTTGCCTTCTTGTCCGTCCATTGGACGACATGCGGTTTGATGATCCGGAAAATCCGCAGAAAATGGAGTCTGTTGTCCGTGCACTCGGAGCCAACACCGTTGAGTGGGAATTCAAGATAGAATGCTGCGGAGCAGGCCATACGCTGGCCCAGCAGAGTATGGTGGAAGACCTTACCCACAGTATTGCAAAAAATGCCGCCAACAATGGAGCCGAAGCCTTTGTTGTTGCCTGTCCGCTCTGTCATGCAAATCTCGACATGCGCCAGGAAAGCATGAGAAAACGCTATGGTGACCTCGATCCGATGCCTGTTTACTACATTTCTGAACTTGTGGCCATTGCCTGCGGAGCCGACCCGATTGAAGTTGCTGTAGGCAAGCATTTTGTTCCAGCACTTGAACTGCTGTCAAAACCTTCAGCTCCCTGAAGGAACACGGCGAACTGTTTCGCGCGCATGATCAAATGGCAGATAGGGAACTATGCTCCATTGATTCGTATGCCTTATGCACGCCCATAAAAAACGACTGAAATCCAATGGCAAAAATAGGAGTATTCGTCTGTCACTGCGGTGAGAACATTGCCGCAAAAGTCGATTGCACAAAACTGGTTGCAGCCATGGAGAGCCACCCCGGCGTAGCCATTGCCCATGAATACAAGTATTTCTGTTCTGAACCCGGACAGGAAAGCATCAAAAAGGCAGTTACCGGGCATGGACTAACGGGTGTAATAGTTGCAGCCTGCTCTCCAAGAATGCACGAAGCCACCTTCCGCACGGCATGTGCCGAGGCCGGTCTCAACCCTTACCTTTGTGAGATAGCCAATATCCGCGAACAATGCTCATGGGTCCACAGTGATGGAGAACAGGCAACCCGGAAGGCTATTGAGATCACCCGCTCCCTTGTTGAAAAGGTAAAGCGCAACAACGAACTCCAGCCTATTGAGGTGCCAGTGACCAGAAGAGCGCTTGTTATAGGAGGCGGAATTGCAGGCATACAGGCAGCGCTTGACATTGCAAACGCCGGAGGAGATGTTGTTCTTGTTGAGCGCGAGGCTTCACTTGGCGGTCACATGGCTCAGCTATCTGAAACCTTCCCGACCCTGGATTGTTCACAGTGCATCATGACGCCAAGAATGGTTGAGGCTGCCCGACACCCTAAAATCCGCCTGCTCACCTATTCGGAAATCGAAAAAGTTGAAGGCTTTATCGGCAATTTCAATGTCACCGTTCGCCAAAAAGCCCGTTATGTTGACATGAACCTCTGCACGGGATGCGGTGAGTGTATCATTAAATGCCCGGCAAAAAAAAATTTCGGGAGAATTTGACTGCGGGCTGGCAAACCGTACGGCAATCTATACTCCCTTTGCACAGGCTGTTCCCAATAAACCCGTCATAGACAGCGGGCACTGCATCTACTTTAAAAACGGAAAGTGCAAGGCATGCCAGAGAGTATGCCCGACAGGGGCAATCAACTTTGACATGGAAGATGAGCTGGTTGAACTTGAAATAGGCGCCATTGTGGTGGCTACCGGTTTTCAGGTACAGAATACAGCTCTCTATGGAGAGTATGGCTATGGCCGCTACCCTGATGTTCTCACAGGACTTCAGTTTGAACGGCTTGCCTCTGCAAGCGGCCCTACAGGGGGCAAGATTCAGCGCCCTTCGGACGGCAAAGAGCCGGAAACAATCGTTTTCATTCAGTGCGCCGGATCGCGCGACCCATCCAAGGGAATACCCTACTGTTCAAAAATATGCTGCATGTACACTGCAAAGCATGCCATGCTTTATCACCATAAGAACCATGAGGGCAACAGCCGCATTTTCTATATGGATATCCGCGCTGCAGGCAAGGGCTATGACGAATTCACCCGTCGGGCAATTGAGGAGGATGGGGCAGGGTATGTTCGTGGCAGAGTAAGCAAACTCTGGCAGGAGAATGGAAAACTGATGGTTCGTGGTGCAGATACTCTGCTGGCCGCCCGGTTGAGGTTGCCGCAGACATGGTGGTGCTGGCCACGGCAATGGTTCCACAGTCTGATTCGAAAGAGCTTGGCAAAACCCTCGGCATCGGTTATGATGAATACGGCTTTTTCAATGAAGCACATCTGAAACTCCGCCCCGTTGAAACTGCCACTGCCGGCATTTTCCTTGCCGGAGCCTGCCAGTCACCCAAAGACATTCCTGATTCTGTTGCCCAGGCCTCCGCCTGCGCTTCAAAAGTGCTGGCACTTTTCAGCCGCGAAAAACTTGAGAGGGAACCTGTCATTGCACAGAACAATGAGGCAACCTGTTCCGGTTGCTGGGGATGCGTGCTTGCCTGTCCTTACAACGCAATAGAGAAAAAAGACCTTACCGACCGTGCCGGCAACCTCATACGGCGGGTAGCATCGGTCAATGCAGGGCTCTGCCAGGGTTGCGGCACCTGTGTCACCTTCTGTCGTTCCAACAGCATCGACCTTGCAGGCTTTACAGAAAAGCAGATTTTTGCCGAAGTGATGGGACTCTGATCCTCTCACCCTGACGCCAACAGTCAAATCATCATTATGAGCGAACCCTTCGAGCCTAAAATAGTTGCCTTTGTCTGCACCTACTGTACATATGCGGGCGCAGATCTTGCAGGCACAAGCCGTCTGAAATATCCACCAAATGTGCGCATTGTCCGACTTCCCTGCACCGGCAGAATCAGCCTATGTTCATTCTCAAAGCCTTTCAGAAAGGGGCAGACGGCGTGCTGGTCAGCGGGTGCCATCCCGGCGACTGCCATTTCGACCATGGGAATTACCATGCCCGTCGGCGCTGGACCGCCTTCAACGCCCTCCTGCAGTTTACAGGGGTGCCTGAAGAACGGGTCAAGTTCTCCTGGATCAGCGCAGCTGAGGGGATTAAATTCGCCGAACTTATTGAGAGCATCACCGAAGAAATCCGCACAGCGGGACCATTTGAACAGTATCACAAGCTGATTGCGGAAACCGGGTCTGCAGCTTCAGTCTAAACATATTTTCATGAGCATTCAGGAACAATACAGGTCACGAGCCAAGGAACTCCTCCGGGAGGGTACAGTAAAAATGGTGATCGGCTACGGCGCGGGAACAACGCCTCTCCGCCGCAGGCCCATTTTCATAACCAGCCCCGACGATGCTGACCGGCTTGTGCTCGACGCTGCCTGCAGAACTAACCTTGCCGGCTATCTTCTACGCGAAGGCCTTCTTGCTGATCAGAAAAGCGTTGCCGTTTTCCTTACGCCCGATGGCGTTCGGACCATCAACATTCTTGCGGCCGAGTCGCAGCTTGCAACGGAGCAGGTTATCGTTCTCGGGTTTCAAATTGATGGGGAGAATGCCAGACAGCTCGAAGGAACAAGGGTTGCCGATTTTTCAGGAATCATTGCCGAGAGAAAGAAAAAACGCAAGGAACAGCCATCACACGAAGTAGCCCGGAAACTCGAACAGATGACTTCCGTTGAACGATTCTCATTCTGGGAAGGCGAGTTTTCGCGCTGCATCAAATGTTACGCATGCCGTGCCGCATGCCCGATGTGCTGGTGCCGACGATGCGTTGTTGACAACAACCAGCCGCAGTGGGTAAACACATCCTCCATACGCTTGGGAATCTGGAATGGAATCTTGTTCGCGCGTTTCACCTTGCAGGCCGCTGTGTGGAATGTGGCAACTGCAGTGAAGCATGCCCCGTCAATATTCCGCTCCACCTGCTCAATCGCAGGATGACTGAAGAGGTACTCACAGCGTTCGACTATTATCCCGGCGCGACGAACATCAGGAACCGGTACTCGCCAGTTTCAGAAAAGACGACCCTGAGACTTTCATTCTCTAAGTACTCATACGCATGACAAAAATACTCTACTCCAACGACCTCACCGCCTGCTTCTCACTATGGAGAAAGGAGGGGATGAGGGTATTGGGCCCCGTATCCAAAGCCAAAACATCTGGTTTCGGCGAAGTTCAGGACGCACATGAGCTTGACCTCAATCTTGTTCTGACAGCCCGGACGCTCAAGGAGCTTTTTTTTCCGAGAACCGAACCGATGTTCAGTTACAGTATTGGCAAACAGAAGATTGAAACAGGCGAATTTCTGCCTTCAGAAAATCCATGCATCATTTTTGGCGCCCGTCCTTGTGACGCAGCCGGCATGGCGATTGACGATGAACTCTTCAACTGGGACTACCGGGATGAATACTGGTTCCGGCGCAGAGACCGTTCGGTCATCATGACCATTGCCTGTAAAGAGTCGGACGACTTCTGCATGTGCACTTCACTCGGCCTTGCGCCCGACAGTGCGAAGGGCTCCGATGTCCTTCTCCGCCCACTTGCCTCCGGCAACGGGTGGAGGGTGGAGGAACTGACCCCGAAAGGCGGTAAAGCGCTTCAGCCATAGCCTCACTTCTGAAAGAGGGCTCAGAGGCGGCTGCCCCGACGGCAGAAGTCCCTCTACTCTTTGACCTTGAAGCCTGCACCACCTGGCTTGCCGACCCGGAAAATTTTGAGAGTCACTTCTGGAAAGAGATTTCCGAACGATGCATAGGGTGCGGAACCTGTACCTATCTCTGCCCTACCTGCCACTGCTTCGACATTCAGGACGAGGGCGATACCTATGAAGGCATACGCCGGAAAAACTGGGACAGCTGTTCTTTCCAGCTCTTCACAATGCACACCTCCGGCCACAACCCCCGCGCCACGCAGTCGGCCCGCTGGCGTCAGCGAATCATGCATAAATTCAACTATTTTTCCGACAAATTCAGCGTCAACAGCTGTACCGGATGTGGCAGATGTACCAGAGAGTGCCCCGTCGACATGGGGGTCAGAGAAACTTTACAAGCGATATCAACACTACAGAAGTGACAGACACCATTATTGCAGCCCAGAACAACATCTACAGGCCGGCGGTCATGAAAATCGCCGCAACCCGGAACGAAGCCCCCGGGGTAAAAACTTTACGCCTGGAGTTTCAGGACACGGCCGATCAGGAAAAATTTGCAGCTGCCTACCGAACCGGAATGTTCGGTCTTTACGGCATCTATGGCGAAGGCGAGAGCACTTTCTGCGTTGCCAGCCCAGAAACAAGGAAGGACTATATTGAGTGTACTTTCAGGCAATCCGGACGCGTCACCACAGCCCTTGCCGCTGCTGAAGAAGGCGACCGTATCACCTTCAGGGGTCCGTACGGAAATCGCTTCCCGATAGAGGAGTTCCATGGCAAAAACCTGCTCTTCATTGCCGGCGGCATTGCCCTTCCGCCTACCCGGAGCGTCATCTGGTCGTGCCTTGACCAACGCGAGAAATTCGGGAAAATTACAATTGTCTACGGAGCACGGACCGTTGCGGACCTTGTCTACAAGCAGGAACTCGATGAATGGGCAGAGCGGGAAGATGTTGAACTGGTCCTGACAGTTGATCCCGGTGGCGAGTCACCCGACTGGAAACACCATGTAGGTTTCGTCCCCGCAATCCTTGAAGAGGCAGCTCCCGCTCCAGGCAACTGCGTTGCAGTACTCTGCGGCCCGCCAATCATGATCAAATTCACCCTTGCCTCTCTCAAAAAGCTTGGTTTCGAGGAGGCCAATGTCTATACCACACTTGAGAACCGCATGAAATGCGGTGTTGGAAAATGTGGACGATGCAATGTAGGCAGTGTGTATGTCTGCAAAGAAGGGCCTGTCTTTACCGCTGAAGAGGTTTCAGCAATGCCGGCAGCAGATTTGTAGAGCCATCAGGAAAGGGCTATGCTGAAAAACCTTTCCGGGCAGTGAAAATCGGCAGGAACAGGGGCGTTGTGCCAGGAGGGAAAGAGGTCGGTCGTGCCCCCTTCAATTGAGGATGCGCACTGAAGCGACAGAACGCCGTCGCCAATGCCGTCAAAGAATTTTTCCAGCAGTGAGAAAGAAAACGACATTCCGAAACTTCCTTCCAGCGTATGAAGCCGGAGACCATCAACCCACGGCTCTGGAGTGAGCACCTCATAACCCTCAGCCCTCTTCCTCGCTCCATCAAAAGCAAGGGCAACCCACTGCCCCGCCGGAGTCATTTCAAACTCAAGATAGCGCCCCTCATCCTTTCCGTTTCCAATAAAGAGTTCACTCACGCCGTAATTCCAGAGTCCATCAATGAATGCACCGCGAGGCGCCTCGGGCATTGGTAAAAAAAACATGCTCTCCCGTCTTAAGCGCTGTGCCCCATGAAAGAAAGGGTTTATCGGGCTGTAACCGTGCCTCATGAAGTGAAATCAGCTGCGTTACGGAAACCCTTGCCGCAGAAGCAAGGGGGCCTTCAATGAGAATACGCGGAAAAGCAGCCGTCGCGTGCTTGATTCCACTGACCCCATTGGGATAAAGAAGAAGCCCTGACCACCCTTTTGAGGAATCATCACGGTCAACCTGGTAGGGCGAACCGCAGGCATCAAGAAGATTGCGGGGGAAAAGTCCTGTACACTCAACCTCAAGCTCCAGCTTCACGCCGGCCTCTCTCAAAGCAGCAGATCGCATATTGCCAGCAATCTTGAGCACATCGCATGCCGATGCTCCCCCGGTATTGAAAATGAAGTTGGCATGGTGCTCTCCAACAACAGCTCCACCCTCACGGGCACCGCTGAACCCAAGCTCTTCAAAAATCATTCCGCTCGGCTTTCCGCACTCATGGTTGTTTTTGAATGTGGAGCCGCAGCTCGGGAAATCGAAGTGGCGTTTCCGAAGCCGTTCAGACTCATGGTCAAGCATTTCCGCACCAATAGCATCAGGATCAGCTTTGCCCGGAAACCGCAGCATGACTCCAGTAACAATTTCACCGGTATGCATCAGGGATGTATGCTTGTAACCAAGAAACACCTCTTCAGGACGACGCATTACAAGTGATCCCTCAAGGGTCAGCACCTGAACCGCTGAAGCAACGGAAGATATCTCTCCGCCAAAACAGCGGGAGTTCATCCGAACCGTTCCGCCGATTCTCCCCGGCAGACGATACAGCCATGCAGCTCCGGCAATGCGAGGTGCTGCATTGTTTCAGCGACCACCGTATTTTCGACACCAGCTTCAAAGAAAAACTCCAGCTCAGAAACCTGCCGGAACTGCAGCATTCGTTCTGTTGAAAGAATGACGCCGGGAAAGTTGATGTCGGAAAAAAGCATATTGCTCCCCAAACCCAGCATGGCAAGAGGCATTCCTTCACTTCGGACCCAGGAGACAAGTTTTCCCAGTTCAGCAACCGAAGAAGGCGTGCAGAAAAAACGCACCTCCCCCCCAATGCCATAATAGGCCTTCTCGCTGATGGGGAAATCGCAAAAACAATGACAGGGAGGAGTAATGGGAACCATAACCATTTTGGCAAATGACACAACACGGAAACTCAAGCGAAACATAACCAAACTGGCGTCTTTCACAAAAAAGACCCACTACTCACCCTCACCTACCGGCTCCATTGATGTTGAGAGAAATCCCCTTCCAAAGGCAAAATAAACATAGAGCGGCTCCTCGTTGCGAATCACATCAACAACTGATGAAAACATATGCGATGGAAGGTGCATGTACACAACCCCTTCCTTCTCGGAATCATTTTCATAAATCATACCCGCATCACAGAACCGCAGACACGCACTCATGCGTCCTTCATCGTCATACAACAAAATCATGGAACGGCTTGAAGCGTATCCTTCAGGACCCCCATAAAAGAGGATATGGTACTTCTCAATCTTTACCGTCATGGTCAACCTCCTGTTGTCAGTCATTAAGTAGATTTGCGACACAAGCAAGCAGCACTGTAGCGGTACTGCAAGGCCTCAGAACACGAGCACCCTCTCTTCAAGCGGAATAAAAGACTTCTCGCCAGGCCATTCCACCACGGAGCCGAAAACCAGCTGTGAACGAAGCTGCCATGATTGAGGAAGACTCCATTCTTCACGGACGACCTCATCAATCAGAGGGTTGTAGTGTTGAAGAGAAGCTCCGTACCCCTCATTTTCCAATGCCGTCCAAACCACGAACTGCAGCATTCCCGAGGCCTCCAGCGAAAACTCAGGGAATTTGTCTGCATAGAGGGAATAACGCGACATCAAGTCTTCAACCACAGCCCTGTCTTCAAAAAACAGCACTGTCGCAGCTCCCCGCCTGAAGCCATCTATCTTTTTTGCGGTTGCAGCAAAATCATTCTCGTTTACAATTCCCTGAAGGACCTCCAGCACCAGATCCCACAGTCGTCTGTGCGATTCCTCAAACAGAATAACAGCTCTTGCGCTCTGTGAATTGAAAGTTGAGGGAACATGTTTGACAGCATGCCGCACTATCTCCGTTACCCGCTCCCTTCCTGTAAGAATATCTCCTCCTATCGCATAGACGCTCCGCCTGTGCTCTACCGCTTCAAGAAAATTCTTCTTCATGGCAGCTGCAGTATCAAAAGATTGCTGAATTCCTTTTATCCACTAATAGTAATAACTCCCCCGCAGGCCTGGTCGTTCCATCACGCCTGTTGAGTTATCTGTAAAAATCCCTACCTTGTCAATAAGCTTTATTCTCCTTGTAACCATATGTATCTCAACTATGTCAGAAACCGCTGCACGGCAGGTCAATTTTGTTCTTGCCGGAATCACGACCGATCGATGTGAACTTTCAGACACCGCCCCTCTTGCGCAACAACCAGTCAAAATCAATGCCGGACTGAATTTTGGCATTGACAGCACGAAAAAGCTTCTCAAAGTTCTTTTCAGGAATGTTTTTCTTCAGGACGAAATCCCCTTTATCACCATTGAAGCCGGCTGTATTTTTGCCATTGATGAGGAGTCCTGGAACAATTTCATCAATGAGGAGAAAAGGCTGTTCACCCTGCCAAAACCTTTTGCCGGACATCTGGCACAGATGACAGCCGGAACTGCCCGGGGGATTCTGCATGCTAAAACCCAAAACACCCCCCTGAACCGTTTTATGATTCCCGCAACCAATGTTGAGGAGATGATCCGTGAGCATGTTGTCCTCAGCCTTGAACAACACGAGAACAATGGCCATGAATAAAATACTTCTCACTGCAGCACTGCTGCTTTCATCCCCCCTGGTGATGGCGGATGCTCCGCAGCCGGACAGCAGGGCCGTAACCGGCGAGACCTGCCGCATAACAGTTCGTGTAGCTGAACTGCATCAGCCGGAAGGACTTCTGGGCGTCGCACTCTACACAACAAAGAAAGGATTCCCCGACAAGCCGGAACGGGCATGGCAGTCAACAGTCAAGAAGCTTGACGGAAAACAGCCGGTTTTCGTTTTCGACAATATCCCCTACGGAACCTACGCCGTCAGTGTGCTCCACGATAAAAACAGCAACGGGAAAATGGACAAGACCTTCATCGGCATACCCAAAGAAGGGTTTGGCGTATCCAATAATCCCAAAATCAAATACGGCCCTCCCAGTTTCAGTGAGGCTGAATTCAGTGTAAAGGGAAAAAAGGTTGAATTGATTGTGGCCATGAACTATTTTAATAAAGACAAGGGAACTGAAAACAGCAGCATTGAGCAAAAGGAACTCCAATGAAACAGCAGCGTACCGCACTCTTTGCCATTCTCGTGGCAGGACTGTTCATGACCGGCTGCAATCCGACTGTCCGTGTTGAAGCTCCGGACAAACCGATTGTGATCAACATGAACATAAAGATCGACCATGAAATCCGGGTCAAAGTCGACAAGGAACTTGATTCGCTTCTTGACACCAAACAGGGATTATTCTAAACAGGAGGAACAGGGTGATGAAAAGATTACAGACTATATTTGTCCGCTTGAGCGCAATAATGCTTCTGGTTGTTGCCATGACGGCATCGGCATCTGCACTTGATCTTGATGCCGCACGGGCCAAAGGCCTTGCAGGAGAGGTTGACAACGGGCTCCTGGCTGTGCCTCCCGGTGCATCGAATGAAGCGGAACCCGTCATTGCTGCAATAAACAACCAGCGGAGGCAGAGTATGCCAAAATTGCCGCCCAGAACAATCTCGGGCTTCAAGTTGTCGGAACCATGATGTTTCAGAAAATATACCCTCGACTTCCGGCAGGAACCTGGGTTCAGATACAGGGCACCTGGAAACAGAAGGCTCCCTGATCGCCCGCAAATGTTTCAACAGTGAAATGGGCCGGAAGAATTCTTATTGCTCTGCTGCTGCTGTCGGTCATGGTAGTGACGGCAGCATGGCTTGCGTTTCCGATGTATGCCCCGCACTTCTTCGAGGGGCGCTGCATGGCCCGTCACACACCATTGAGCTGAATGGACTCGGCAGGCCGGGACCTGGCGGAATTGGATTTACATCCATAACGGCCACAATTACCACCCCACCCGGCCCCTGCTCCCCTGACTCGGCTCCTTCCATATACAGAGCCTCACTCGGCAAAGGGAGAATTGGATGGAAGCTGAATCTTTCCTCACTGTTCGGTTCAGCCTTACTCAACGCCGATCTCTCGTTACAATCAGACTCCCTTGCCGTTCAGCCAGAATCGGGACAATTTGTTTTTACTGACCGCAATCCGGCTCTTTCAGCAACCCTTGCCGTTGCCCTTCAAAGAGGAGCTGCCCAACCCTGACGCCAACATCTCTCTCCTACTCCATAGATGATGCTTCGCTACAGAGCGGTGCATTATCGGCAAAGGAGATACATTTCCCGCTGCTGTTGAACCCTCAAAAAGGGCTGACCCCAAGAGGAGGAACAATCCGTATCGGCACTATCCAGAGCGGCCCGGACAGATTGCCTGTCGCCAACATTTCAGCCTCATTTCCTCTCCTGGCCGACAGCCTGCAGCCTTGCACAATCTCACTTCTTGATTGTTCAGCAGACCTGTTCGGCATGCACGCCTCGCTCGACACCCTGACCTACAATATGAAACAGGGCATGGCGGCCGGCACCCTTTCCCTGACAGACATCAACATTGGAGAACTGCCCGGACTCAAGCGCACAGAGGCGAATTGCCATTTGCCACCGGAACATTTCATGGAACAATTCCCTTCGTCTACAGAGACACAACAGTGACTCTGAGAAACGCATCCCTTTCGGCCGGACCCAATACCCGTCTTTCATACTATAACCGTGAGAACAAAGAGTGGCTCACCATAGAGCTCAATGAAGGCGTGTTCCTTCAGAACCTCAATGCAGCTGCCTCAGTCAGCCCCGACAAAGGAGTTGGCCTCAGCGCCCTTTCAGCCTCGTTGCTTGGAGGAACATTCAGCGCTCCCCCATCCCGTCACAACAGTGCCACTGCAGAAACTTCACTCGTTTTTACCCTCAAAAATGTCAATGCTCTTGAAACGGTTCATTTTCATGGTGATTTCGGTGGAAAGCTGATCGGCAGCGTGAACGGCACAATCCCCCTCGCCTTGACACCAAACGGACCAGCCATTAGAAACGCACGACTTCGTTCGGATGGAGGAGGAACCATCACCATCCGTGACCCCCAAACCGGTGAGGCCTCGTATGCTTTCAGTAAACCTGCAGCTGTTTTGACACGCCATCCAGGTGGAGCTACAGTCATTGACTTCAGCTCACAGGAGCTCAAACGAACAGCCGGAGGAGGAGAACTGCTGATAAGCCATCCGGCAGGCAGAGCCCGTTTATTCTTCAACCCCGACAACCCGGACATCATCACCCTCTCAAATTTCAGCGCCGGTTTTTTCAATTCCACCATGAGCATTGCGCGTATGGACTATGACATGGCAACAGGAAACGGAGAAACTTCAATTCATTTCAGCAGCCTCCCTCTCCAGAAACTGCTTGACATGCAGGGAACAAAAAAAGTCTATGCCACCGGAACACTCTCAGGCAGTATTCCTGTAACAATGGAAAACAAGACCTTTGCCATACGGGACGGAGGTATGAATGCCGAGCAGAATGGCAGATCATCTACGCAACAACACCTGAAGAGCGCGCTGCTGCGAATCCCGGTCTGAGAATCACCTATGACGCACTGACTAATTTTCTTTACCGCGACCTCACCTCAACCATAGACATGGAACCCGATGGTCAATCTGAAATTGCGCTGCACCTGAAAGGCAGAAACCCCGACTACCAAAATGGCCGTCCGATAGAAATCAACCTCACCATACGCCAGAACCTTCTGGATCTTATGCGAAGCCTCAGCATTTCCTCATCAATAGAACGGGTCATCTCCGAAAAAGCTCTTCAGCAGCGCACCCAATAGAGGCTATCCATTTCCTACCATTCCGTCGCCACCCCCTAAAAAGCTACCTTCGGGTAGCTTTTTTCAAGGCAGCTGGCACAAAAGCCTCCCGCTAAGAACCTATAATTAAACAGCTTGCGAAATCACGCGATTTCGGCACGGTTGTTGCATAATCGTCGTATGCCCCCTTTGCTTAGTCGGGATCGTTCAACGCCAAACAGAGAAAACAAGGACTACCATGGCAACAAAACCCACACCATATGGAGAGCTTTCGGGCTTTACATTCAAGGAACTGGCCTCAAATAGTAAAATGGACGGCGGCTTCATGACAGAGTACAACGAGCTGCAGTCCCCTCTGGGAAACCTTGTTCCGCAATATGAAGCCGAAGATATGGGCCGCAGAAGCGTGAAGCCGGTCTGTTTTTACAAGGACGGCTCGCTTAAATCACTCCCCCTTCAGTCGCAGACCATGCTTGAAACTCCGGCAGGTCCCATGCCTGCAGAACTTGTCACCTTTTACCGGAGCGGTGCCGTCAAAAGAATCTTCCCGCTTGACGGGAAACTGAGTGGTTTCTGGTCATGGGAGAATGAGTTCAAGCTGGCGGTCAAGAGCACTCTGGCAACACCATCCGGACCTATTACTGCAAAAATAATTACAGCTCAGTTTTACGAAAGCGGTTCTCTGAAAAGCATAACGCTCTGGCCTGGACAGAGCATCACCCTCAACACGCCTCTCGGAAGTTTCAGCGCCAGAATAGGTGTTGCCTTTTATGAAAACGGGAGCGTCCGTTCCTTTGAACCACTGAAAAAAATAGAGCTGCCAACGCCAATAGGCACAATAACAGCCTATGACAATGAGCCTAATGGCATCCATGGCGACATCAACTCCGTGCAGTTTGGCGAGGATGGTTCCATAACCGCGCTCAGTACTGTTGACAATGCTATAGCTGCATATACTGAAGGAGACGCCGCTCCCCTTCTCCTGCGGCCCGGGGTAAAAAACAATGTCTGCGGTGATGAACGGAAAGTAAGTGTGCCCATGCGCATTAGGTTTGAGGGCACAGTGGTCACAGTTGAAGGAAAAACTCCGCAGTCCTTTGATAGTGCAGGAATACGAATGGAGGTCCAGAAAAACACAGCACCAGCTTCCGACCCGATTTACTCCTGCAGCTGAGAGACGGCGGAAGAGCCGGCAAGCCATCCGGTGGAAAAGGCGGCCTGAAGATTGAAGCCGCCGATTTCACCGGCATAATCCAGAATTTCCCCGCAAAGATAGAGCCCGGGAACAACTCTCGACTCCATGGTTTTCGGATTTACTTCCCGAAGCACTACCCTCCCGCCGACACCTCTCCCTGTTCAAGCGGCACCCGCCCCACTTCACCCAGAGGGAAATTCTTCAGAACCCGGAGCAGACTTTTCCTCCCGATTTTTGAAAGCGAGCTCCAGGCAACATCCGCTTCAATCCCGGAATGCTTCATGATAAAGGGAACCAATGCGCTGGGTATGGTTCCATGTGGAGCAGCATCCACAAATCTTCCTGGAGGTGCAATCGGGCACATCTGCAGAAATTTCCTGATCATCTGCGCCCCTTCTCTTTGGCCTGGCGAAGCAGTTCCCCTTCCAGTGCGGTAACCGGAAGATCAGGGAAAAGATCTGCCACAACTGAACATTTCCCCTCATGTGACAGAAGCAGTGCCGCATCTCGCGAAAGGGAAAGTGCTGCCGGACCGCTGAGCCTTTATGGGTAAAGAGTACATCCCCCCTGCGAGAGGCCTCTCCGGACACAGAGGAAACCTCAGTCCTACACTTCGAAGTGAAATTCCTGCCAATGCAGGTGAAGGGGGACGAACCAGATAAAGCGGGGCAAGGGCAGGAGAAGAAGCTGCAAGCGTATGACCCAGAGAACGGGCTATCCGGAGACCGTCGCCCGTTGTTCCAGTCTGGGGCCAGGAAACGCCCCCTGTAGCCAATACAAGGTGCTTTGAACAAAGGGTCCCGTGGGTATCAAACAAGAGCTCGAACTGCCCATCCCGATGAAACACCTTCTTGACCCTGGAAGAAAATTGAACACGGACAGCAAAGTCATCAAGCAGTGAACCAAAAGCCTCGGCAACAGCCGGCCCGTTTCCATCAACAGGAAACACTTTCCCATCCTCACGCGCTCTGGTTTCCAGCCCTTTTCGCGCAAGCAGCTCAAGAGTGTCTGAGTTTGTGAATGAAAACAAAGCCGAGCGGAGAAACCTTTCCTCGGCCTTGGTGAAAAATCCCTGCCGCAGAAGATCAGCGGGAGTGCTTCATGGGTGATATTGCATTTCCCTCCCCCGATATCCTTATTTTCTCTCCCAGGCGGCAATTTCGTTCAACAATGACAATACTGAAATCTCCCTTTTTAGCCCAAGGCTGTCAGCAGTTTCACGGGCCGCGATTGCCGCAGCCATTCCGGACGCACCGCCGCCGATTATGACAAGAGAAACAGGAGAACTGTTCGGCATGAATAACTCAGAAAAAAAGGTTCAACCGCACGGCTGCAGGGAAAAACTGAAACTTATTGTATCTTAAACATACTCATAAACAGTGCAGAACCCGAATCATCAACCTTAATGATATCTACATCCATGGCAAACGAAGCAGAAAACAACGGCACCGGAGTATTTTTTGATCTCTTTCAAAGTGTTGGCAACATGGGACAGGGGCAATTGACATTGCCGGTGATGCAGTAAATAACGGCATGGAGATCGCAAGCTCTGCCCTCAAAGCGTCGGGCGACATTGCTACCGGTGTCGTTAATGCCTATATCGCGTCATTGACAGCGTCTCTGCTGCCATCAGGCCTAAAAAGTAAGTACCGACTTCTTCTCTGTAATCGGGACAGTGACTGCCGGCTCAAAAGGGCCGGCAGTCCTGTTTTCCGGACCACCGGCAACTCTCCAACTTATGACAGAAGTATCGTTCATCACCCTGGCCGTCACTCTTGTTGCGACCCTGGCCATTGGAACCACACTTGTGACAACCATTTTCCGCAGGAAAAATCGACAAGAAGGAAAGGTCCGCATTAAGCCTTCCCCTATCGCCGGAAGAGGAGCATTTGCAGCAAAGAACATCAAATCCGGTGAGATCATCGAGCGCTGTCCGGCACTTGAGGTCAACCATACCGACATCGGAGGCGAACTGCTCAACTATGTCTTCTACGGAAATTCAGAGAATTCGCGACTGGTGGTGATGGGCAACGGGATGCTCTTCAACCACTCCTTTGAACCGAATGTGGCTTACTATCTTGACGAAACCCCGTCAGGAAAAGAGCTGGTGCTCTATGCACTCAGTGATGTGAACAAGGGGGAAGAGATGTTCTACAACTATGGGGAGGACTGGTGGGCAACACGAAGCGGAAAAGACGGTTAAGTGTCAACGCTTGAGCTTCTCCCTTTTCGGACAAGCGCCCCGCCACACTGAGGACACAGCTCTATCCGGCATGGGATGCCATCAAGATGAGGATTTTCATAACCGCAGCCCAGACAGACGCAACTTTCGGGCCCGGAGGTACCAAACGGACCGGAATGAGCCTCAACATGACCACCCGCAATACAGATTGATTTCCCTTCAACAATCGCTTCAGCTACCTTTTTATGAGCCGATTCAATAATTCTGCCAAAGGTCTGCCGCGAAATCCTCATGCGAGCTGCTGCATCAGCTGATAGAGGCCCATTTTATCACCGAGCTTAGTGCCTCAAGCTCATCAACCGAAATCACCACACTCTCAAGCCTTGAGGGGGAAACCCCTCAGGATTGAAGCATGTGACTTTCGGAAGATCCTCAACACAACGGCAACTGACCGGCCTCCCGGCTCTGATGTTTTTCATTGCAGGCAATTTCTGCCGCTCAGTCTTCAACACAGATTTCACCTCGTACCACTGCCATCAGTGTCCGAATCAGCAGCACCACAATAATGAGTATGAGAAATCCGAGTTCAAAAATCGCAATGCTCTTGAAAAACGGATTCATTGTCAGGTGGTACATCAGAAGCGTTGCAAGGGCCTTGGCTGCCACCGGGAATGAATAGGCCCACCATGAAAGGTAAAAATTGATTTTTGAGAGCATGGGAAGCTGAAACAGTACCAGTACAAACATGAAGAGCGAGAAATAATAAAGGATGCGGGCAAAGGCATCAAGCTCACCGCCGCCAAGCTTCACATATGCAATGAAGCCGATGGCAGGGGGAGCGAAAAGAATGAAGAGAGTAGGCAGCAGACGGTCTGGAATGGATGCGTGGAAAATCATCCGGTACATGACAATGGTAAACAGCGCGATCCAAAAAATTATACCCACCGCAAAGAAAAACCAGGAAACTTCAATAAAGCCATGTTTTACGCCGGCAATAGGGACTATAATGGCGCCAACAATTGGAATGAACCAACCGGGAGTCATATGCTCAATCTTGAAATGCGACTGATTGATCCAGCTGGAAATAATGAACACAGAGGCAAGAAGTTGAAGCACCACACCAGTTACCCATAGATAGTAGGAAACCTGCATACTGCGATCAAGATAGACAACGCTGAGGACAAGGCAGATTTTAGCTATAAGAGGAAAGAAGTTGACCTTGACCGGGTGGTTCCACTCCTTGACTATGGTATCGGGATGAGTTACAGCTTTTACCAGATAGACAAGACTGACAAGCCGAAAAGGGCGAGAGTGAAATACAGAAGCCAGGCGTTTGCTGGTTCCAGCACTGGAAAAAGTCCGCTGCCTTTCTGGATGGCAAGAGTAAAACCGGCCATACCAAGAATGATGGCAAAAAATGTAATGTGAAAATTGCGCAGCCGTAATGGCTGTTCTTCATATCCTGCTTGAGTAGTCATGTCTGAAGGAAGGTAAAAGTGAGGGGTTGATGTTGATGGAAAAAGTGGTCGTTCAGCCTTCTGCGATTGTGGCCGCAACTTCAAAAACAGGCGGGTCAAGAATGTGCTTTTTCACTGCGCAGAGATTGGCTGCAGAAATGACGGCAGTCCGATATTTTGCAGGGAAATCAGAGGGAAGATCTATGGAAAGAGAAATTTTGCCTACTCCTGTCCCGTCCTCCCGGGGTTCGTGCGACTGCACAATACGGATATTGTCGGTTGGAATCCCCCGCTGCTCACAGAACAGAAAAACATAGATTCCGGCACAGGTGCCGATTGAAGCGAGAAAAAGCGCAAACGGCTCTGGTGCTGAACCCTCACCTCCGCCATTGACCGACTGGTCTGTCTGGATAGTGAATCCGCGGTAACTGGCGTTTACTTTTTTACCGCCGCCAAAGGAGATGACCATATTGTCGCCCATAGCCGTACACTTCAGATAAAATTAAGAGAAAGTAACGGCATATGCCGTGCTGATGGGCAAATTATAAGCATATGCTCATAAGCAACCAAATAACCGATGAAAAATCACAAAATAAAAGAGGTCGGCGGGAGCTGTGGAACTTTCAGAATGCAGTGAAAGCAACGCCGGCTGCAAGCCAGACGAACAGCTCCGTGACTTCACTCACCGCGCCCAGAACATCGCCCGTTATGCCGCCAATTTTTTTCATGCTCAAAAAACCGATGAGCGCGGCTGCAGTCAATGCCGCACCGAAGAGGAGGAAGAGCAAAAACGGGTCACGATAAAAGAAAGGAAGAGTCATCATCAACGAGAGAGCCAGGGCCACTGCTGCATGAGTTCGGCCAGCACCCCCGACAAAACCTGAAGCCGTTCCCCCTTCCTTCCGGGCATACGGAAGCGATGCGGCCAGCAGCACCTGCGACAACCGACCAAGCAGCACACCAGAGGCAATGAGGCGAACGCACCATGTTCGGTAAGCCGGAGAATCGCAACCCACTTCAACAGCATGAGAGAGAGAAGGGCAAGAGCACCAAAAGAACCGACAGTGGGATCTTTCATGATGGAGAGAGTCCTCTCACGGTCACCTCCGCCCCAGAAGCCGTCAGCCATATCGGCCAGGCGTCAGCATGCATCCCACGGCTTACAATAAAACCGCCCACAACCACCACAGCAGAGGCAAGCTCACTCCAGCCAATGCTGAGCGGGAGCCAGGCGCAGGCGGCGAGGAGGGTGCCAAGAAATGCGCCGACAACTGGAAACCAGTAGAGGGAACTGCTGAAATTCTCCGCATCTTTTCCGGGAACAGAAAAAATGGTAAGCGTTCGTATTGCCGAAACCAGTCCACTCAGCATCTCTTCTTACTCCCCTTCCTTTTCGCTGACACTGGCCGAGCTGAATGTTGCCATTTCATTATACATTTTAACGGCAGCCTCAATCATCTGCATTGCAAGTGCTGCGCCTGTTCCCTCGCCAAGACGAAGATCAAGGTCAAGAATCGGGCGCGCCCCGAGTGCCTGCATCACAGCTCTGTGCCCCTGCTCGTTTGAAAGATGGCTGAAAAAAAGATAGTCAGCCACAACCGGGCAGAGTTTCATGGCCACAACAGCTCCGGCTGAGGAAATAAAGCCGTCAACCACAACAGGAACCCGGCAAGCCGCGGCACCAAGAATGAATCCTGCAATGCCGGCAATTTCATACCCTCCAAGAGCAGCAAGCGTACCCAGCGGAGTAGTGCACAGCTCGGCATTTACCCCGACAGCCTCTTTATGACCTCTTTTTTATGCTGAAGGCGTTCATCATCAATTCCTGTCCCCCGTCCGGTAATACCATCAACCGGAACCCCGAGAAGAACTGAATACAAAGCTGCGGCAGGCGTTGTGTTGGCAATTCCCATTTCACCCGTGCCCAAGAGATGGTACCCTTCAGCATGAGCCTCTGCAGCCAGTGCCGCACCGGCCAGGATGGCCCAATCGCTTCATTTTCACTCATGGCCGGTCCCGCAGCAATGTTGCCGGTACCTTTGGCAACCTTTCTTTTCACCAATACCGGATGGTCTGGAAAGTCATGATTCACACCCATGTCAACCACTGCAAGATCAGCCCCGACATGACGGGCAAACACATTGATGGCAGCCCCGCCCGAAAGCATAGTGTACACCATCTGCGGCGTCACCTCCGAAGGAAACGCTGAAACCCCTTCTCTGGCAACACCATGGTCGCCGGCAAAACAGCAGATCTTTTTCCGATTGATGACTGGTGAAAGGGATGCTGTTGCCTGAACAAAGCGCAAGGCAATCTCCTCAAGGCGCCCAAGGCTTCCCTGAGCTTGGTCAAGTCATCAAGATGAGCCTGAGCCGCCCCGGAAAGGGAATGGTCAGCAGGACTGACGGCAGCAATCAAAGCCAGAAACTTTTCCTTCATGGGAAATAACCTATTTAAGTTGGATTGGAAGACCGCTGCACAAAAGATAGGCCTCCGTAGCGGCTGCTGCCACTTTCTGGTTGACTCTTCCGGCAAGGTCACGAAACATTCGCGCCATTGCATTCTCAGGGACTATGCCCATGCCAACCTCGTTGGATACGAGAACGATTGTGCAGGGAGGGCTCTCAAGCACACTCAGCAGAGCTGCAGTCTCTTTCTCAATCATCTCTTTCGACTCATCACCAAACCGGTGCATGAGGTTGCCGGTCCAGACCGTCAGGCAGTCCACAAGCACTACTTCTGTACCTGCCGGGATCTCCCTCAGTGCACCTGCGAGGTTGACAGGCTCCTCAACAGTTGTAAATCCTGTACCCCGCTCATCACGGTGTTTCTGTATCCGCTCCTCCATTTCCAGGTCAAACGCCTGAGCCGTTGCCAGAAAAACCCGGGATTGAAACCTGAGAGCAAGATTGAGTGCAAATGAGCTTTTCCCGCTTCTCGCCCCACCGGTCACAAACACCACCCTTTTCATAACCCCTCCTTCTTTCATGCATCAGGTCAGATGACGAGTTGAAATCATCGAGTGAGAATATTTCCATTGTAAACACCCTGTCCGGATCAGGACTTGCCTGTAAAGCTGCCAGCACGCTGTCCATAGCAGAAGACGGGTAAAAGTCGAGCGAGTTATGATCTTTCCCCTCACGCACCCCATGAATATGGATCACTTTGGTACGATGGAGATACTCCTTGAGATGATCCTCCAATGGAAATCCGTATAATTCAAGATGACCAACATCAAGAGTCACCGAAAGACCGAGGTCATCAACAACCGGCCAGATAAAGACATAGGGATAATTGAGAGTCTCTACTGCAAACTCCGAAGCGCTGGCTTCTGAAGTTTTAAGGAGCTGGTTGATGGACTGCCAGAAAAGGTCGCTGAAACGGGCAACACCATCTTCCGAAAAGAGATTGATATCTACACCCAGGCCCGCTTCAGCATGGGTGACAAAGGCTGATACCGGCAACGGGCGCGTCAGCTCAATAATCTTTCGGCACTTCTCTACCGACTTGAGCCGTTCAGTCCTATCAGAATGGCCCAGATAGGCATCAAGCGGAAGATGAACTGAATACGACAGCCCATATTCATCGGCAATATCCGAAAGTCTGCCTATATCGTCCCGGCCGGGAAGATTGCTGAATTCGTCCGACTCAAAAAGGACGAGTTCTATGTCGTCAACCCGATCTTTGAGAAATTCCACATTGGGAATGATTTCATCGGGAATAATGTATGAAGTTGTTCCAAAGCGAAAAGGGAAGGCGTGGGTTGATGCCATTGCTGTCATTGTTTCTGGTTTTCATGAAGTACGGTCAGCAGCTCGTGCAGGCTCTCCCACTCCACAGCACCGTCATTGAAAAGAGCCTCGACTTTTTGGGTGGCAAGCTTTCCGGAGGTGTAGTCGCGGCCGGAAATACCGTTTGCAATATAGACCCTCCGCCCCTGCTTCAGTGCCTCAGCCGCCAGGTCAAGGTTGACAAGGTTACCGGCTCCAAAGGGAACATGACTCACAATAACAGCATCCGCTGCTTCGCTCAGCCGCCCGGCTCTCTGAAGAGCCGGTGCCCCTATGGGTGAAAAAGGCTGATCAAACACAGCCTCAATGTTCAGTGCTCTGGCAGCCTCCGCATCAGAGTCAAGCAGGTTGAGCACTCCGGCCGTCACACGGTGCCCCTCAAGCAGCAACCGCCGGAACAACTCTATTCCGCTCCCCCTCCGGCAATAACATGCACCCTGCAGCCTGTTGGCGACAAACGCTTTTGACCCTCAATCGGTCCGGAAACCTGCAATGCCCCGGTATAGAGATCCTGACGAACCTGAAGATCACAGTTATAGACGCCGCTGAGGAGATCAGCCTGAGAACATCCTTCGGTATACCGGCAGCCCTGATTGCTCCATCCTGCATCAGGATAAGCCTATCGGATATTGCAGCGGAGAGTGAAAGATCATGGCTGACAAGAAGAATTGTTAACTGCTCTTCGCGGTTCAGCTTCAGAAGAATCTGCAGGACCTCGTTGCGATGGTTGATATCGAGATGAGAAATGGATTCGTCAAGCATGATGAGTTTCGGCTCCTGCGCAAGCACCATTGCAAGAGCGACCCGCTGCTGCTCTCCCCCGCTCAACTCACCGAAAAACCTATCGCGCATGGCGAGCACATCCGTGTAAATCATTGCTCGTTCAACAAGATCATGATCGGATGATGTTGCCGGTCGCAACAGCCCCATCGAAGCAACCCGTCCGTTGGTTACAATCTGCTCCACAGTAAACGCCATGGGCGACTCAAGCTTCTGGGGAACAATTCCCAATAGAGCGGCCCGCTCACGGGGGGGAGATGGGATACATCCCTGCCGAACAGCTCCACTCTGCCTTCCAGCGGCTTAATGAAAGCCGCTGCTGTTTTAAGAAGCGTACTTTTCCCACTGCCATTCGGCCCTATAAGAGAGACGAACTCCCCCGCCTTCAGAGAAAAGCTCACACTGTCGAGCACTTTGTGGTGCCTGTATCCGGCGGATACATCCAGGAATGTCAAGGCGTTCTCTGCCATCTTCATGCTATCCAGGCCTGTTTCATCCGCCGCTGCAGAATGAGAAGGAAAAAAGGTCCCCCAACAAGAGCAGTCACAACACCAACAGGTATTTCAACAGGGCAAGAATGGTGCGCGCCACCGCATCGCAGATGACAAGAAACACTCCTCCCCCCAAGGCGGCAAGAGGGAGCAGACGACGGTGATCAGGCCAAAAGAAGCGCGCATCACATGCGGAACAATAAGCCCTACAAACCCGATCATTCCCGACAGCGACACCGCGGTTGCCGCAAGAAGGGTAGAAAACAGCAGTCCGACAATAATCACAACCCCTGCATTGATACCCTGATAATGAGCCATTTCACGGCCAAGCACAAGCGCGTTCAATCGGGATGAGAGTACCCAGCACCCCGCAAGTCCACCAACAATCAGCAGTGCTGAAAACTGCTGCTGTGCAGTTGAGGCCGGCTGAAGGCTGCCGAGCATCCACCAGATCACATTGTGCATGCCATCAACACTGGCAGTGGACACAAGAAACATGATGATGCTGGAGCATATGGCACTGACAATAACACCGCTCAGAATAAGACTGTAGACCGAAGGCTGACCAGCTGAACCCTGACTGGCAATACCATAAACAAGCAAAAGCGTCAAAACGGCAGACACAAATGCCACAACGGGAAGACTCAACGGAAGCGCAAGGCTCGCGCCAGCAAGAATGCTTACGGTTGCGCCAAGTCCCGCACCGCCACTCACCCCGAGCACATAGGGCTCAGCAAGCGGGTTGCGAAGCAATGCCTGAAACACCACACCTGAAGCCGCAAGAGCCGCACCGGTCATCATCCCATCAGCATCCTGCTGAAACGAAGGGAGGCAATGGCGCTTCCCACCGGTGAATCAAGATCCGGAAATCCGATCCCGGAAGGCCAAGCATTAGTGAAACAATCAGCAGAAGAGGCACAGCAAGGAGAAACAGGACAAGCCGGAGACGCTGCAGCGGAGGCTTCTTTTTTGTAAAGCGGTTGTCTGCACAGACTGCAACTCTTTGCTGCGTCGATGCCATATCAGTTTTCAACACCCTTCTCTGCCGGGATTCCCTGCTGATATCCATGCTTGAGCATTTTCATTTCAGAAGCGGTATCAGCAATCTCAAGAAGCACCTGTGGGGCATTTCTGCCAGTCATGACAACTATTTTACCGCTTCCGCAGCTGCGGAGTGCATCAAGAAGCGGCTCAACGGGCATCAGCTCATTGGCAAGCGCAAAACATACCTCATCAAGAAGCACAAAATCATACTGAGGATTTCCAAGCGCCTCAATTGCGGCCCGCAGTCCCTCAGCTGCAGCTTCGCGATGCTCCTCCATCACAGGACTCTTCCGGTCACGGGGAAGAAAGCCCCGGCCAAACTGCTCCCAACTGACCTCAGGCAACTTGCTGAAAAACTTCTGTTCTCCAACAGCACTGTCTGATTTTACAAACTGTATGACCCTTGCCCGCATCCCATGGCCAAGAGCTCTCGACATCATGCCAAAAGCCGCCGTGCTTTTGCCTTTCCCATCACCGGTAAAAAGAAGAATCCGGCATCCGCTATGTTGTGTTTCCATTATCCTGGTCAACTTATGTTACGATTAACAAGTCGACAGCCGCACTGAATGCGAGACCGCCTCCAATAAAAAACCATGCTGTACGCTGCATCAGCCCTACAGCAGAACGAAGCGTATCGGGCGAACATTTCTCCTCTTCAACGCCCAGCATAGGAGCATGCTTCACTACGCCGCTGTAACTCCTCGCACCGCCAAACCTCACGCCAAGAGCACCGGCAAAAGCGGCCTCGGGGAATCCTGCATTGGGGCTTTCATGAAGCCCGGCACCCTTATGCACAGCGTTAAAGATATCAAAAACCCTCATTTTTCCGGCCAGTGCCCTAAAGCAACAGCCAGAACAGTAAGGCGTGCAGGGAGATAATTAAGCAGATCATCAAACCTGGCCGATGCCCAGCCAAACTCCCTGTATCGATCATTCTTATACCCGAACGATGAATCCAGCGTACTGGCCGCCTTGAACACCACCGCCCCCACAGGCCCGAACAGAAACGCGTAGAACATTGGTGCCGTGACCCCGTCCACTGTATTCTCCGCAACGCTTTCAGCAGCCGCAAGCACTACCCCCTCCGTATCAAGCTCCTCCGTATCCCGCCCCACCATCCACGACACCTTCCGGCGGGCCTCAACAAGATCACCGTTAAGAAGAGGAGTCAGAACTGCAAGGGCATGGCGTTCAAGATCACGGGTGGCAAAACAGCTCCACAAAATGAGCACACTCACAAAAGTGCCTGCATAAGGATGGAGTGCCGAAGCAGCGGCAATCATAAGCCAGGCGGCCGCACCCGAAATTCCAACAAGCAGCAGAGCCACTGCAATGCCTGAAATCCTCAATGGCAGAGGCGAGAGACGGAAAATGGATTCAAGTTTTGCAGCCAGCCACCCCATCCCCCTTACGGGGTGAGGAAAGCGGCGCGGATCACCAAGAAGAAGATCCAGAAGAAATGCCGCGAACACAAGCAAGGCCCATCAATCATCTGAGGCCTCCCGCAGCGCCGCAATAAGCCGGCTGTTTTCTTCCGGCCACCGCACTGCAAAGCGGAACCACTCCCCTTCCAGCCCACGGAAATTCCTGCAATCACGCACCGGCATGCCCTGCTCCTTTAAACGAGCCAACAGATGGTCAAGTGGGCCATCCCACCGGGCAAGAAAGAAATTGGCGACACCGCCGAACAGGCTCATACATTCAATTGAAGCACACTCACGCCAGATCCGTTCCCGCTCCAACCCTGCCAGCTGGCGAACTGACTCCTCCCATTCCAGACACCCCGAAAGACGGCCGGCAACCCTTTCAGCAACCGCATTCACCGTCCACGGCTCCTTGTGCTCCAGCAGCCGCCCGATCACATCAGGATGAGCAATCACAGCTCCAAGCCTCAATCCGGGAAGCGCATAGAACTTCGTCAACGAATGGACAACCACCACATTCCTGAATGCCAGAACTTCACGCATCAGCGAATTTGAAGGGAAATCGGCCGTAAACTGAATGAACGCCTCATCAACAAGAAACCACTTGTCAGGAAACCGGCTCGCAAGCGCAAGCACAACAGCAGGCGCAAGCCTGGTTCCCGTAGGATTGTTGGGATTGGCAGCAAAGAATGCATCAACATTTTCCACCCTGTCCACAAGCTCCTGAAATTCCGGCATCGCAAACCCGTTTTCCTCCTTCAACTCAACCACAGAAACCTCAGCTCCAGCTATTCGGCAAGCCCTCTCGTACTCAAAAAATGAAGGCGCCGGAACAAGCACATGGCGCAATCCCAAAGCTCGCGGAAGCAGATATATCCCCTCAGCAGCCCCATTGGTTCCAAGAACCGAGCCCGGCTCAAGAGCGAAACGCTTCTCATAAAAATCCCTGATACCGCCGCCATCAATTGAAGGATAGGCTATCAAATCCCTCTCCTCCATAACCAAAGGCCCAAGAGGCGGAAACAATGGGCTGATATTCACACTGAAATCAGTCACTTCGACGCCGCCAGAGGCGCACCGCCATGAGTATGATGATAGAGGTTGCTCAATTTTTCACCTCCGGAACCGGCTGACCGGCAAGCGCAAACACCTTTCCCAGATCAAGATGGCGGGAGAAATGCTCTGCAAGCATATCGTATTTCCCGTCAAGCTCGCTGCGGCGGTTCGTCGCTGCAGCCACTGAAGCATATCCCCCTCCAGCCCTGCAAAGAAGCATGGAGCGAAGCCCGGGTTCATCAAAAAACACCATGGAAATAGGTGCCTATAACCCGTTCATCCACGCTTACTACTCCATCAGTATCCTCAACCCCGACACCATTTCTCCCGGTAACATGGAGGAACGGCGAACATGCACCCGAAACGGCAGTACGGCCCATGTGAATCTCATAACCCGAAGCCCTCGCACCACCCTCAACAGCACGACCGACAGAATTTGAAAGATATTTCTCCCGTTCCAGTTCAGTGGCCACCGGCAGCAGTCCCAATGCACTGCTCCGGCCCGGCTCACCCTCAAGCCCGTAAGGTCTGCAATACTCTCTCCCAGCATCTGGAACCCACCGCAAATGCCCATAATAAGTCCACCCCGTCGGCGGAACTTCATAATCTCCTCCTCCCAGCCCATGGAACGAAGCCAGTCAAGGTCGCCACGCACATTCTTCGAGCCTGGAAGCACCAGCATATGGTAGCCATCAAGCGATCGGGGATAATGAAGGTAATGGAGATCAACACCGGAATCCTCTTCAAGAGGGGAAAGGTCCGTAAAATTGGATATATGGGGGAAATAGATGACTGCAACGCCAGTCTTTCCAGAAGCAGGCCCGGCGGCAGGGTCAACTTTGGCGGAAAGCGGAACAGCATCCTCTGCGTCAATCGTAAACCCCCTGAAATAGGAATAACACCAAGCACAGGAATGCCCGCCATCTTCTCAATCATCTCCACCCCATCCCGGAACAGTTCAATATCACCACGGAACCGGTTGATGATAACCCCTTTCACAAGCAAGCGATCCTCAGGAGGGAGGACAGAGAGCGTACCCACCACCTGGGCGAACACCCCTCCACGATCAATATCAGCCACAAGAATGACAGAAGCTCCCGCTTCACGCGCCGTTCGGAAGTTCACGAAGTCGCGCTTATAGAGGTTCATTTCCGCACACGACCCCGCGCCCTCAATCACAAGCAGTTCATGCTTTGCCATCAGCCGGTGCAGGCTCTCGAATGCCGCAGCCGCCCATTTTGAGGTATCCCTAAAATACCCCTTCGCACTTTCAGTTGACGATACTTTACCCTGAAGCACAACCTGAGCGCCCGTATCGGTATTGGGTTTCAACAGCACCGGGTTCATATCGGCAGTCGGCGCAACACGGGCCGCCTCAGCCTGAACAATCTGCGCCCTGCCCATCTCCAACCCGTCCGGCGTCACACCCGAATTGTTCGACATGTTCTGCGCTTGAAGGCGCAACATCAATGCCCGCATCACGGAATATCCTGCAGAGCGCCGTGGCTACGATGCTCTTGCCGACATCGGAAGCGGTGCCGAGAACGGCTATGGAATGTGCTGTCATCAGAGTTTTTTCCATGCTTTAAGGTCTTTCAATCCCTTGAGAATCTGCGGTGCAGGGTACACGAAATGCTCGCCGTTGAGCTCTACCACATGGCATTTCGCACCCTCCAGCGGCACTACGCATCCATGGGCGCTGTCATGCAGCACGAAGATGACTTCGGGGCTGGTCAGCCGAACCAGTTCGGCAACAGTCCTGATCTCCTCTGGCTTTTTCAGGTGCCGGATCGTCGGATGATTTTCTACAACATTAAAACCGGCGGCAGTGAATAACTCATAAATGTATGTCTTCCGTCCGAATGAAAACGGTGAACCGGCGCAGCTTGAGAGAATGAGGGTTCGTTTACCGTCCCCATGGACTTCTGCCGCTGCCCGCCGCCATTCGGCTGAAAACTCTGCAGCACGGCGCCTCCCGTCCGGGATACCCAGCACCTGAGATATCTCGATGATACTCTCTTCTACCTCACCCATTCCCTTGAAGCCATGCAGGATAACGGCCTCAGCATTCTCGGGCGTCACTGCATGCAACACCTTCGGATCAGTCCAGTCAGAGGTGAATATAATATCAGGCTCAAGACGCGCAATCGCCTCCCCATCGGGATCAATAATGCCGCCTGTTTTAGGAAGGTCCATGAAATCATAGCGCTGACTCCGACGATTAGTCATCCGCGCCAAGGTACTTAAGGGTATAAGTAATGAACGGGGACTGGCTGACGATACGCTCGGCCCCCTGAGCCACAGAAACAGCGAACGCCAGAATGATGGTGATAAAGAAACTCTTCATGAGATGATGGTTTGTAATTGCATCGATCCGGAATGAAAACCACCCGTAAGGCACAGTTCAACTTACGGGTGAGCTTCCTGTTTTTAGGGTGACGAGATAATGCACCTGCGACTTAAATGTCTACACGAAGACCAACAAGGAAGTTGATTCCCGGCATTGGATATCCTTTTACATATTGGTAGTCACGATCAAAGAGGTTATTGACCTCTCCCTTTACGGTAACAGCCCGCCCGTTCTTTCGTTCATCAATCGGGAACCTCTTGGCTAATGAGAGGTTAGCAACAGCGAACCCACCCTTGCGGATTACTGTGCCGCCCCCTGAAGTCTCATAATCCCTGATATCTGTTTCGCCGGTATAAGCAAGATTCAATGTTCCATGAAAACCACGCTGATCGCTTAGCCTCAGCCCTACTGTTGAATTCCATTTTGGCGTATAGAGAAGACGATCTCCCGTCTCATCATCCTCTAGTTCCGTCATATAGACACAGCTCGCATACGGACTGAGCTGCCATGTGTCGTCGAATGGCCGAAACGAGTACGACAGATTGCCTTCAACACCCGACAGGGTGGCTGAACCAAGATTAACCCATGATGAATTCCCATCTATGTCTGCAGACTGAATCATATTCTTGAAATCGGTTGTAAACCAGGTCAAAGAAGAATTCAGCTCTTTGTACTCCAGGTCAACCCCTATCTCATAATTCCTGCTCTCTTCGGGCTTCAGGTCGGGGTTTCCGACATAATGCGTAGTACCATAATAGCCAGAAACGCTATAATCGGCTGCAAGCTCTTTGGCTGACGGCATTTTAAACCCCTCACCGTAGGAGGCTCTCAGCTTGATTCCATCGACAACATGCCATGCTGCGCCGAAATTCTTTAAAAAGTCATCGGCATCCTGGGTTTCTTTAGCCAAGCCGACCTCTCCTTGAGATGTCAGATCATAGGCATCATATCGGAAACCGGCAGAAAGCACAAGACTCCTGTCAAACAGATAGGCATTCAAAAGCAGGAATTGCGCAAGATTATCATATTCAGACAGGTAAGGAGCATATTCGGTCTGTGTTTCTTCATAGTTGACCCAATCCACTCCGGTAGTTGCACGAAAAACATCATCATTAAAGGTAAACTGTGCCTGAGCCCCTTTATGATCGGTGGTGGACTCATAAGGGGTGCCATCATCATATCCCCCGCCGGGGTTGCTGCCTGTTGGATCAAATGCCGTGTCTTTGTCACGACCGGAAAAATATCGGGCCATCCATGAAAAACGGTGATCGGTAGTCCGGCCATCATAAACGATATCCGTTGAGTAATTTGCTTTCTCTGAATAATCATCAAGGTCGTTCTGGCTGAGGTAAAAAGGAGAGCCGGCCTCATCAACCTTGAAATTAATATGGGATACTCCGAGTCTGTGGCCGGGCAGGAATTCATAGCCGATGTTGATGGCTGCTTCTCTCTGATCATCATAAGCCGTATTGTGATATGTTGCTCCTGATCCGGTATTATAATCGTCCATTTCAGACGAGGAAATACTCCCAGAGAAATCAAGATTGCCGATTTTCCCTCCAGTGCCAAGCGTTGAGCGGTATAGGCATAGCTTCCAAACTCCTGCTCGAAATACAATCCCGGATCTCCCGACCCTTTTGCAGTAATCACATTAATAACCCCCCGATAGCTGCCGATCCATACTGCACTGCCGCAGGTCCGCGGACAATCTCAACACGCTCAACCTCTCCGATAGAAATCTTGGAAAGATTTCCCGTCCCGGCTCTCCGCCCGTTGAGTAGCACAAGAACCTTTCCCATGAGATCATTTCCATGCGTCTCTGTCCTGAATCCCCTGATACCGACGGCAGTCAATGTTCCTGGATATTTTTGGACTTGTCCAATACTCTGTTCTGCAATCAATTCCCCAAGGTCCTTCGCTGAAGATTGCTCAATCTCCTCCTTCGAAATAATGGTAATATTCGAAGTCATGTCGCGTTTAAGCTCTTCAAAACGGCTGGATGTCACAACGACCTCTTGCGTCATATAGGACGGAGCGGTTTCTTCTGCAAATACTCCCCTGCTCGAAAGTAGGCCGAGCATGACGGCGAAAAATACTTTTTTGTTCATGTGTAATCCTGTGTAGTTCAGTTGATGAATAGTTGAACAGACAGGGGTTAGCTGAAGGGTGCGTATGACACTGAAGTGGCAGTTCCTTTTTGGATTCCAGAACAAAGCATCACGGACTGTGAGACCATACAGCTGCAGCCGGAGACTGGAGAGACGGACTTTGGGCCTGTGCTTTGCAAAAAGGATCCAATGGAAAAGCGATGCAGAGGAAATACAGCTTTGCCCAGACTATTAACCCGTAGTCGATCGTTTTGTTGCAAATGGCAGATGGCAGGTCTCCTGACTTTGACGGCTTACTTCCATTCCGGCCTTCCCGCTGTTTTCCGTGGAGGAAAACGATGCAGTGACCTGGAACGAACCCTGAAACCGATGCATGTGGCCATGCAGTGATTTCCTGGCTTACCGTTATACAGTTGCGGGTACAGTCTGCGATTTTCACGCAATTCCCTATTCTCCGGCTTTTAAACCGGCACCAGCTACGCTGAAAGAACAATTATGACGCGTTATATAGCAAATTCTCCTGAAACTGACAAGCGGAATCAGCCGGGCCCGCTCCCCATGCAGGCACAGCAAGCCTTTCAAGCGAGTGGCCGCAGAGACACGGCAATCAACCTCCGAGCCCTCACAGCCACAGCCTTATCTGCTTTCATTACTCATAAACACATCACGGCCCTGATACTGACGCAGGGCTTCGAATTTCTCATAGGCGGCACCGCTCTCAAGGGCATGGCGCGCCATGTCGGCTCCCTGTCGATACGATACGGCCATGCCTGAAACATAGAGCGCTGCGGCTGCATTCATGCAGAAGAAATCGCCTGCCGGCCCGCCTTCTCGCCCTTCAAGAACTGCGAGAACTGTTGCTGCGTTCTCCGCTGCGGTACTTTTGCTCGCAATGCACTCAAACGGCACCGTTTTCATCCCGAAATCCTCCGGGGTGACTTCATGCCCCGTTATTGCGCCCTTACACAGTTCTACCACCCGGGTTGGACCACAAAGCGAAAATTCATCAATACCGAGCAGAGGATCAAAACCTTCTGCCATGCCATAGGGAGAAAGGGCTGCGTCCATCCCTATTTCTCCCATGATTTCAACCATCTGCAGCGAAACACCAGAAGAATAGGCTCCAATAACCGCGCAGTTATTCTGCCTGCAGGGACGGGTAAGGGGGCCAAGAATGTTGAATGGTGAGGTGAACCGCATGCTTCTGATAAGCCTTGCCCAGCCCGATTTCAAGAAAGCCTCTCCGGGCAGATAGCATATCCCGGCATGCTGGAGACTCATTGCGGCACGCTCCATAGGGTGGTCAAGATCAATCCCCAACGACTCGAATATATCAGATGCTCCCGAAACGCCGGTAACAAGCCGCGCTCCTTTTTTAGCAATGGGCAGTCCGCATGCAGCAGCAATCAGAGCCGCAGGACTTGAACAGTTCAGTGTTTTCAGGCTATCGGAACCGGTACCGACGATGTCACATACGGGACCTTCCAGATCCACCTCGATTTTCTTCGTATCACAACTGTCAAGGGCGTCCCAGGCGCCTGAGAGCTCCTCTGTTGTCGGCCTGCGCATCAGATGGCTGAAAGAAATGCCCCTTGCTGAAGCTCTGGCTGGAGATCAAGTATGACCTGACGATACGCTTCACAGGACTCCTCTCGATTCATGATATGGCCTCCAGCAATTGCTGCAATCAATTTTCCGAATTCACGAAGCCGTTGTTCACTCTCCATTTCGGCTCTCCTTTATGATACCCACGCCCGATAAGGCTACGGTATGGTTAGTAAAGAGATGTGCTTATGGGGGCACATCAAAAAATCACATGCTTGAACCCTTTCCCGACAAGAACGGCATCCATTACTGAAGGCACCTCGTCCAGCCGTATCCTGCGCTCAATAAGGAAGTGAAGTCCTTCAGTGTAGCACGACAGGAGACGGATTGCTTCGCCCATGTCGTCAAGGGTGCAGCCGTACGAGCCTACAACTTCCAGCTCACGGTAATGGAGCTCGTCAAACAGCCCGAAAGGTATTGTCGCATCCTTCCCTATCCCGCTGAACAGGCAGAACCTGCCGCCAGCCGAAAGCCTGCAGACTCCAGTCTCAAGTGTTTCATATGCTGCGGTTGCGTTGAAGACAACATCAACCCAACCGCCGTCTCCAATTCCACCTGTATCAGCAGCAATGCCCAAACGGTTCCTGAACGATTTACTTTTCGAAAGCTTGAGGGCATCCGGATCAGCTATCACGACAGAGGCACCGCGGTCCCGGCAGACCAAAGCAATCAAAAGCCCCAGGGTACCCGCACCATAAATCAGCACCTTTTCCTGAGCCTGACGCCCACCTGCCTCACACCGTGAACGGCACAGGCAAGTGGTTCGGCAAGCGTTGCATTCACCGGACCGACGCCATCAGGCACCTCAAGAAGGCTGGAACGGGGAGCAGTGAGGAATTCCGCAAAGCCACCATCCCGATGAAACCCGGTTATCTGCATATCAGGGCAGAGGTTCTGCCGACCCTTCCTGCACGCACTGCAGCTGCCGCAGGATTTTCCCGGCCAAAGTGCGTAAAGCTTCCCCGGCGTTTCATCAATAGAACCGCTGACTTCATGGCCGAGAACCCGGGGCAACGCGAGATCACGATGACCAGAATGCCACATCTTGGCATCAGTTCGGCAGAGAGCAGCCGCCCTGACCCGCACAAGAACATCGCCTTCGCCGGGTACAGGAAGGGGTCGATCGACAATTGAGAGTGATTTGGGGCCTTTGAGAAGCAGTGCTTTCATGTTTTTACGGGAATAAAAAAAGGGCTTCGACCCACCTTTCAAGAAGATGGAGCGAAGCCCTTTTCCATTGGGTTTCTCTCAAAGCAGGCCCCGTCAAGGGCATGCTCATAATATGTAACAGTCAGTCACAGCAGGTCTTCTGGCTTCCGGATCAGTCCTCCCCTGCAAGCCTTCCCATTCCGGTAAGCCGGAACAGTGACCACCCCCAAAGGGGTCTCAGTGCAGGTTCAGTCCCCGGTTACAGCGGCGGGACCGCCACGGAATCGAACCGTGTTCCTGGATACTGCGAAAACGACAACCGTCACCTCATGCATCAGTAACAGCTGGATATAGTATAGAAAATCGGAAAGAGCATTCAAAATCAAGCATTGACGCATGACATCATTATCAAACTTGATTCACTTATGCGTGCCCATGAGATACCCTGGAAAATCCCTGTTTTCTCCCCAGTAGAGATGGACATAGGATGCAAGCGTGTTGCCCTGAGAGTACAGCGCACTTCCGGTGTTTTCATCACGGGCATTGGTTATTGAAGCAATATTCTGCAGCTCACCCACCCTTTTTATCTGTGAATAGTGAAACTCATGGCCTCGAAGCTCACCACGGTATCCCCCGTTCAGCGAAACTTTTCTGTAGCCGAGCGTCATTTTTACATCCTGCATGGTAGTATCAAAATCAAGAACTCCGCACATCGGATAGGCGGAACCATCGTTCAGGGTAATTGAGTGTCCAAGATACATCATCCCGCCGCACTCGGCGTAAGCGCAACCGCCTTTGTCGCAATAGTCGGCAATACTCGCGCGCATTGAGCTGTTGGCGGAAAGTTTGTCCGCGTAGAGTTCAGGGTATCCCCCAGACAGATAGAGGAAGTCTGCTTCTGGAAGAACTGCATCATCCATCGGGCTGAAAAATACGATGGTGCCATACCCTTGCAGAACATCAAGATTCTCCTGGTAGACAAAGTTAAACGCCTCATCACGAGCCACAGCAATCACCTTATTACCCCTTGAACGGCATCTGGAACAGAGGGCCACGAGAAATCATCAATCCTTGCAATGTCAAGCAGGCGAGAAATGTCAACCGTTTTTTTGGCATGCTCCGCCATAGCGTCAATCATGGCATCGTAATCGTATTCTGAGGAAATATTCAGACCCAGATGGCGTTCTCGTATGGTCATGGAGTCGCTTCGGGGAACATACCCCAAAGGTTCAACGCCAGCATCAAGTGCCGCATTTTCAAGATGACGGTAATGAGAGGGGTATTGACTCCGTTGAAGATCACCCGGCAAGATTCACCTCGGGATCAAAGGTACGAAAACCATGGAGCAGAGGCGCTGCCGAATAGGCCATGCTTTTCGCATTGACAACCATGATGACAGGAAGATGAAGCAGTTTAGCTATCTCGGCACTGCTCCCTGCCGACTTTTCGGCACCGTCAAAAAGTCCCATGACCCCTCAACAATGGACGCATCTGCGCAGGCCGAATAGCGCATAAAAAGATCCCGCACATGCTGTTTCGATGCCATCCAGGTGTCGAGATTGATGCCTTTTTTGCTGTTTTCTCCCCATGATGCCGCAATGGTGTGCAGCCAGGTATCAAGGTAATCCGGCCCGCACTTGAAAGGCTGAACACTGTGTCCTCGCTGAGCAAGAATCCTTAACAAAGCTAGCGTCAGTGTTGTTTTGCCCGAACCACTTGAAGGGGCAGCCAGAAGAAATCCTGTTTTATGCATTGTGAGGACCATATACCTTTTCAGTCAGATAATCATTCCGCCACAGTGAGCCGAATTTTCGCCCAGACCTCCTTTCAAGCCGGTCATGTGTCCTTTTCCGGTGCAGCAGATTCAATTGTTAAGAATACGCATTCAATTTGCTTATCCAAGGAGGAAAGAAATTCCCGCTCGTCTCGTCTTTCTCTTCTGCCGCTCTCAGCGCTTATTGAATCCTCAAAAAAAACTTGCCTACGAAGTATTTCGGTCGCATATTGAGAGCATTCGGTATGTTCTTTCTTCATCCGGTGCCTGTTGCCAACAGGGTAAAAGGGAACTGCGTGAAAATCGCAGACTGTACCCGCAACTGTCATTACCTATAGGTTTGATGATCCTTCAATGCATCATACCTCAAGGAAACCTTAGCCACTGTGTTTGCGTCCTCCCAGGACCTCACGGGAAGGCTGGTTTCATCGTGCTGAAAGGTAAGAGTCAGGAAACCTGCCAGATGATTATTGCATGAGCTGCAAAGCTTAAAAGGCCACGGGAACATGGCCCTGCAATAAACCACTTACTCCCGTATCAGGAACATTTCATCATAGCCACAAGATCGGATCAGTCCGCCATTACCGTTGTTCAGCGGGCGCTTTTCCGTGCTCTATGAACTCGCGGTTCTTTTGGATAGAAGGAAGGACTATTCCGGTTACGAAACAGCTGGTGATGAAATGCATTTCACATAACCTCACCATTCATTTCAAATGAAAATGCACACACACCCTTGCCATTTCAAAAGGCAATGCCGGACCCTTGCTGCACTGCTGCTGTTTCCGGGAGCGGCGGCATATGCCGAATCGCCCTCCTTCGACCACCCCGAGGAAATCGTTATCACAGCGACCAGAACTGCCGAGGACCCCTGGACACTACCCGGAAGCATTGAGACCATAACAGAAGCCACAATACAGGAAGAAAGCATGGAGACGGTCGCAGGACTGCTCGATCACGCTGCCGGTGTGACGATCAATGGCAGTGGACTCTGGGAAAGCATTCCCACCATCAGAGGTTTCGGAAGCAACAGGGTACTCGTCCTGATTGATGGTGACAGGGAAACCAATCTCTGGGCAGGCCGCGACCCGATTACCCCCTTTATTGATACCGGCAACATCGAGCGAATCGAGATTCTCAAAGGGCCCGCCTCAGTACTGTATGGCAGCGATGCGCTTGGAGGAGTCATCAACATTATTACCCACCAGCCTTCGTTCACAGAGGATGGGCATTGGATATGGAGCCCCTCTCTTGAAACCGGTTTCAGCTCGAACGACAACGGCAAATACGGTAACCTTGTTCTTGATGGTGCAAATGATGAAGTGGCCATCCGAGTTGAAGCCTCTGCACGCGACCATGGCAGCTACAAAGACGGCAACGGCGACAAGGTTGTCAACAGCCAGTTTGAAGGGATGAACTTCGGAATGTCCACGAAATGGAAGCTTGACGACAACAATGAAGTCAGTGTATCATACCGCCGAAGCGATATTGATGATATGGGTGTCCCCCAGAAAGACAATGCGAGCTGGTCGCACTTCACCACCTTCAATACCGACACATGGAAAATTGGATGGCATGCCACCGATCTCGGTGCAATCAAGGACCTGCAGCTGAGAGGATGGTATATTGACCAGAAACGGGTTTTTGATGGCAACATAACCAGCACTGACGGAACAAAATACTCCCTGAAAAGCAATGAAATAGGGTTTGCTGAAGAATTCAAGCCATCGCCCAGCAGCACTTCATCGTCGCACGGAAGATGACCACTTGAACAAATTTCTGATTACGTCAAGCTCCAAAAGGAGCCATTCGAACAGGCGCAAAAAAGGAGCGGCGAGTAGCCGGTCCAGATTCATCACGAGGAACGTGATCGAGACCACG
>PYLN01000005.1_pt1 | contig 44507 bp, 69 predicted proteins | sample 1675811 | NCBI WGS metagenome assembly PYLN01 (sample SAMN08732055, study PRJNA438928) | Freshwater metagenome, whole genome shotgun sequencing project. | isolation source: meromictic lake | place: Russia: Kandalaksha Bay | collected 2014-09
CAAACCTTGAGGCCGGATGATTGTCTCCCGGTCCGAGGCGGTATTCGAAAGGTTTTTGCCTTCGATTATTTCTTTATTGAGGTCTTCTTTCTTGGCGAAGATGGGGGATTTGTCTGGTAGCTTTATGGTAAAGTCCCTGCCGGGAGGCGGTGATTGAGGGTTTTTGGTAGGCTTGGGTGAAAGCCCGCACATGAGGTGAGCAGCAAGGCAGAAAAAGACACTGCAAAACCTTGACGACTGGCGGTTGTATCAGGGAGAAGAAAATTTGTGGTGCATTGCAGGGGGAATTATTCCTTCATTACTGCCACAGAAATCTGACAATCCGTGCCATAATGTTAATGGGATGTTACTCTGTTATGTTGATCGTATCAGCTGTTTTTCTGTCTGGCTGTCGGGGAGCGGGCTGTCTCATGATTACCATGGAGTTGGTGGTGAGATTGTGCCAAAGCGGGTGTCTTTTAGTGCACGGAGGGTCTGTTTGCCGATGCCAATCGATGCCGTGCGTTTTCTCTGCGCCTCTTCCGAGGGGATAACCATGTTTTTGGTGAAGATCAGAAGGTTCCAGAAGATTTCAAGTCCTGTTGATGCGATAAGCATTGCTGCTCCATGGTTTTTTCTGTAGTAGAGGCATTCGCTGCGGAGTCGGAAGGAGAGCACTTGTGATCCTGAATCGTCAAAAGTCTTTTCCTTTCTCGTCTTGCTGCATGCCCCGCCGATATGTATGACTGCCGCATCGGGAATGAAATACACGCTCCAGCCTGCATTTTTCGCACGGCGGCAGAGGTCGGTCTCTTCGTAATAGAGATAGAAGCGTTCGTCGAAAAAACCGATCGACTCAAGCATGCTCCGGCGGATGATGGTGAAGGTCCCGGGGACCCAGTCGACCTCCATGGGGCGTCGTGGTTGAATCCACCGAATTCATGGCGGTTCAGGATGGGGGAGCGGGGGTACCTGCCGCTGATGCCGGAGATGGTCAGCAGTTTTGAGCGGATTGAGGGAAAGCGCCTTGCCGAGGGTTCGAGCGTTCCCTTGGGGAGATGATTTTTCCGCCAGAGAGCCCGCATCCGGTGGTTCTGTCCATGAATGCAACCGCGTTGGCCAGAGATTCGGGCTGAAGGTAGGCATCCGGGTTGAGCAGGACGACATAGTCACCCTGCGAGAGCGTGTATGCCTGATTGTTTGCTGCTGCAAACCCCCGGTTGTCACTGTTTTCAATCAACCGGACTGCAGGAAACCGTTCCCTGACCATCGACGGGGATCCGTCTTTGGACGCGTTGTCGACAACGAAGACTTCCATAGGGACTTCTCCGGCATGTCGGAACAGGCTCATGAGGCACTCTGCAAGGATTTCCCGGGTGTTGAAACTGACGATGATGACCGATACCATGTGTTGGGGAGGGGTTATTGGTTTTCAGGGTCTGCTGATGAATTTTTTCATGGAGAGCACATTGCTCTGTCCTTCCCGACTGCATGAGACTTCGTTCATGAGCTTCCATATGATGAGCAGTCCGAATCCCCCTTCCGGATATTCGGCGATGTCAGGTTCAGGAGGGTGGATGTTGAACGGGGCGTTCATGTCTGTCACGCTGGCCGTCAGTGCGTTGCTTTCCTCCTCAAAGCCGATTGTCACGGTAATGTCTTTGATGCTCGGATCCCTGTAGTTGACGGAGTTGGTGAACGCTTCGCTTACGGCGAGTTCAAAGGTGTGGCCGAACTCCTGGACATTTCCGGAAAAGTGGCGCTCTTCGGCAAAAACTTCAGCGGTTGAGCGGGCGATATTTGCGGCGATCCGGCTGTTTCTAAGTTCAGCTTTGAGGGTTGCCGAAAGAATTTGAGTCATACTATGGTCTCCGGTATTAGTTGCCGGCAGCTGCCTGAATGTCATCATATATGTCGAAGAGGCTGTGTGCTGAGTGATCTCGAACACGCGCTTCACCCGGTCATTCATCTTTGCCAGCTTCAGGGCTTCATTGGCCGATTTTTTTCTGTCTGGCAAGCCTAACCAGCAGCCCCAGCCCGCTGCTGTCAATGAACTCGACCTGCTCCAGATTGATGATCATTGGTCCGGAGTGATCTGCCGTTTCAAGATAGGCTTTGAACTTTGGCGATGAAGCTGCGTTGAGTACTCCCTCCAGTGAGAGTACCTTTATGCCGTTGATGGTGGATTCTGCAATATTCATGTTTCCTCCCGTGTTACATGTGTTTTTTGTTCAGTAAAGCCTTCAGAAGCAGGCCGATGTCTTTAAGCGATCCGCTATGAAGAAGATGATAATGGTCGACCATCAGTTCATCGCGCTCATTTTCGGGCCACTCTTCAGTTTCTGCATAACCGAAAACGGCAGGGTTCATGCGATACAGCCTGAAGAGATTGTTGATGTATCCGAAGATACTGCCGGACGGTGCCCGATCAGCCGGAGTTTTCCGCCGAGTACCTTGAAAAGCGAGGGATATCGATCGATGGATAGTGCAATGGCGAGTCTGCCGTCCGCCCCCTCGGGTCTGATCACGACCTGTTCAATGGTGATTTTTTTTTGCTGTTGCCCCCGGCGGGAAGAGGCGTTTCTTCGTATGCCAGTTCCTGCGCAATCCGAGCAGGGGACGGAGAACGAGGAACGGGAGGGCAAGGACGATGAGCAGGGCGAGGGCTGCAAGGGCGTGGATAAGGCGGCGGATGATCTGCTTTGTCGATGCACCAGGCTGGATGACGCTCATCAGATGAGGGTCTTCCAGCTGCAGCGTCGCTCCGCTTTCAGGATCAATGAGGAGGCTGCCGTCAGCAATCCTCCCTTTGACTTCAAGCTGCTCGCCAATGAAGGTGTTGTCCATGAGGATGCTTCCGGAAACAACGCTTTCCCTGTCGATGATGATGTTGCTGCCGATGATGGCACCGGGCCGATGATCGAGCCTGCGAGATCTGTACATTGTTGCCGATCATGACAGGCTTGCGGATTTCTGCCCTTTCTGGATGACCACGTTTCTTCCAAGAAAACAGTCGGGCTCGCTGCTGTAACCCGGAGGATGTAGCGGTCTGCGTTCTTCAGTGTGTCGTCAGCAAGGCGGTAGTATTCCCTATGGTGAGGAGCATTGGAAGAGATGGCCGGGAATGGGTCCCGGTATGGCGTTCTCTTGTTTGTTACCCAGGATGGTGATTGATCCGCTCGTGCCGGAAACCGCGACTCCTTCCGGACAGGCCTGAGCCATAGTCTGTAGTCGTTTTTTTTGTCGTAGGCACAAATAGCGTTTTTTCAATCAGCATCGTCTTGCCTCTGGAGCAGAACTGTCGGTTCTTTTCGAGGAGCCGTTCCTGGTCATCTTCGGGAAGAATATGTGCATAGTCGATGGTGATGCCCCAACGGCTTCCGTTCCCGCAGTAGTTTTCCAGATCGGTGATCGGGCTGTCGCTTGCGATCCTTAAGGCTTCGCTGCCGGAAAGAATGGCAAAGTCGATAAGATACTCTATGAAGGGCTTGTTGCAGAGTGTCACCAGCATCGGGTGGCGGCTTCTGAACAGGTCCTGGAGCCATGCGTGTTCCTCTTCCCGCAGCACGATGAGGGTCTGCACTGATCCTGTGTTCATTGCCGCACTCCTCCATGGAAGGCCGCTATGGCAGATACGGCATCAGGATGGATTGAAAAGAGCCGTTTTGCCTTGGTGAGCTCCATCAGCATGGAGCTTTCATGCCGAGGCAGGCAAGTTTGAGATCCCCATCTTGCTCAATGGTCTTTCTTAGGGTCGAAACCAGAACACCGAGCCGCTGCTGTCGATGAAGTCGAGGCCGGAGCAGTCAAATACCAGGTTTGCCGTCTGTTTCAGCCACCCCGCAGCCGCTGCCTGAAGCTCTGCACAGCTGGCAGCGTCGATGCGTTCGGGAAGGATGGCCACTCCTACCCGTACTCCAGCTGATGTGTCGACAGTGAATTCCATAGCGGCTCTCGTTGTCAATATGCGCCCCTTCCAGTAAGCACTGCAGGAACTGTCCTGAGAAGCAGGGCGATGTCGTTGGTGATGCTGGAACTTTGAATATACTGCATGTCAAGCAGGACCTGTTCGTTGAACGGGATGTCGCTTCTTCCGCTTACCTGCCAGAGACAGGTGATGCCTGGCATGACATGCAGCCGTTTGCGTTCTTCGAGGGTGTATTCCGCGACTTCCCGTGGAAGCGGAGGCCTCGGGCCCACCAGACTCATGTCACCTTTCAGCACATTAAGCAGCTGAGGGAGTTCATCGATGCTCAACTTACGGATTATACGCCCTACTTTCGTAATCCTTGGGTCTTTTTTCATCTTGAAAATCACTCCGGCCGCTGATTCATTCATTGCGGCAAGCTGATCTTTCATGCAGTCGGCATTGACTACCATGGAGCGGAACTTGAAGAACCTGAAGTGCCTGCCGTTCCGACCCACCCTGGTTTGGGCAAAGAGTACCGGTCCGGGGTTCTCGATCCAGATTGCTGCCGCCGTGATGAGGAAAACCGGCATGAGCAGGATGGTCGCAGCAACCGATACGGTGATGTCGAGCAGCCGTTTCAGTCTATAGGAGACCCGGACTGTCGCTTCCCAGATGTATACCCGCATTGCCCTGTGTCTCTGGGCTGCAGCTGATGGTCTCGCTGATTTTCTCGATCAGCTCTTTTCTGACGGTCGGGTCGAGTTCCATGGTGTTCCTATTGCAAGTCACGTATCAGCGCATTCCACTGCATTACGCTGTTGTGGTCAGGCGGATTCGTATCAATGATTGAGAGTTTCCCCAAAAGAATCAGGACTGCGAGCGGAATGTCGCGAAAAGCATGTCCGGTGGAATGGAACCGGTAGGCTTTCACTGCCGTTCCTGTTGATGTCCGTATTGAAACGGTATCGAGTACCGGCGTTCCCTTGAGAAGCTTTCTTGCCGCCAGCACCAGCAGGACAGGCAATCCTGTCAGGGTAAGGAGCGTCAGTGCCATAAGTACTTCCATTGAGCGACCCGCTATTGTAACTGCACCAGTTCTCACGGCGTGTATTTGGCGCCTGAGGCTGTTCAAAGTGAATGGTGGGGGGTAAGAAGTCGTTGCTCAAGCATTTTTGCCGATGCCGCCCTCTTGTCGCTTGCTCTTGATCCGGATGCGGCCAATGACGATTGGATGATCCGGTCAGCCTCTGCAATGAAACTTTCGCAGCTGCCATAGAAAACCGGGCTGATGACCGGATCAGGCGCTCCGTTTCAGGGCTGTCCCCACTGCAGAGGCAGATGATGTTGCCGGGCTGGCAGGACATTCTGATAGTGGTCAGCAGCGAGCTATTGAGTGCATCATCGAAGCTGTCGGTCAGTATGGTTATCTCGTAGGGGGGCTTTGCTTCGATGGCTTCTATATATGCAGCATGGTTTCCGGCAACCGATACCATATGGCCTTTTTTTCCGAGCAGGTCCTGCAGCTGCACGGTTTTGTGTGAGCATCCCAGTATCATGATGTGTCCTGTTCGGGTCATGGTCATGTTGAGCTGTTCGTTAGCCATCCGTATTGTTTCGGTTTAAAGGAAATGGGCTCGTTCTTATCTTGAAAAATATAGCAAGAACAGTGCCAAATTGAGGGGAGGGCTTCAGAGCCTTTGTCTGCGTGCTGTTCGGGTGACTTACGTCTTCTTTGATGCGGACCTTCGCTTTCAGAATGCAAGTCAAAGTGGATACTCTCTCTCATCGAGAGAGGTGCTTGTGCGTGTGTGGAGAGGGGGAGCGGAGCGGGTCAGATGCTGTAGGTCTTGAGTCTGCGGTACAGGGTCGCTTCGCTGATGCCGAGAAGGTCGGCGGCGGCACGTCTGTTCCCCGAGGTTTTCTGCAGGGCTTTCTGGATAGCCTCTTTTTCATGTGAAGCCATGCTTCCGGGATTGACATCGCAGGCTTCAAGGGCAAGCATGTGGCCAGATTCAAAGGACAGTACATCTGTATCAATGGTGTCGCCATTGGTGAGCATGGTGGCCCGGCGCATCACATTTTCGAGTTCCCTGACATTGCCGGGCCATCCGTAGGCCGAGAGCATGGTCAATGCCCGTTCTGAAATAGTTTTTTGTGTAAATCCCTCGTTCTCTAGGCGATTGAGGATGTGGCGGCAGATCAGCGGGATGTCTGAAGCTCTTTCGCGCAGGGGGGGGCATAGATGGTGATGGCATTGAGCCGGTAGTAAAGGTCTTCACGGAACTCCCCGTTCTTGACCCCTTCGGCGAGGTTTCGATTTGTTGCTGCGATAATGCGGATGTCGACGGGGTAGATCCTGCTTTCGCCTACCGGCTTGACGGCTCTTTCCTGAAGAGTCCTTAGGAGTTTGGCCTGCATGTTCATCGGGAGTTCCCCGATTTCGTCAAGGAATAATGTTCCCTTGTCGGCTGAGCGGATCATGCCGAGCGTGCTGCGGTCCGCTCCGGTGAACGCTCCTTTAGCATGGCCGAACAACTCGCTTTCGATAATCGTGCCGCTGATTGCTGCGCAGTCAACAGGGATGAACGGCCTGTCGCTACGTGCGCTGCTGCGGTGGATGGCTCTGGCAAGAACCTCCTTCCCTGTACCGCTTTCCCCCTGCAGCAGAATAGTCGTGCCCGTCGGCGCGATTTTTTCTATCAGGGTCTTTACCTTCTTCATTTCCGTCGACTCCCCGATGAGGCCTTCGAAGCGGGACGGGAGTGCACTCGTAACCGTTTTTTCTTTCTCCGGCAGAGGCGCGGTGCTGCGGGTAAAGCTGTTGATGTCCCCGGGAGTGAGTCCTGCAAGCCAGGAAAGTATCTCCTGCAGTTCGTCATCACCAGCAACTAACATTACTTTTGCCGGTGGGGTGGCTTCCAGCAGGCTGTTGCATAAGGGGAGAACAGCGGGTCCGGTTTTGCTGAGGGTGATGATGGCAAGCTGGAATATTTCGTCGTCTCTGACCATTGCCGCAGCATCCCCGGCATCATCCACACAGGTGACTTTGAAGGGGGGCCGGGCGGTTTGGCGGAAGGTTCCGGGCTTGCGCCGATGATGAGGATGGAGGATATGCCATAGTCGATTCAGCTGATGCGGATGACAATGCACGAGGTATCGTCTTCAAAGGTAGTTCCGCCTGTTGCGGAAGAGAGCTCCTGGCGGATAGCGAGCAGTATATCGTCTGTGCAGGCCTTTTGGTGCCGGGTAACAAGTTCGATGAGGCGATCTTCTCCGAAAAACGAGCGATCGGGCAGCTGGGCTTCTGTGATTCCGTCGGAATAAATGACGATGGTATCACCGTGCTCGATCGGCACATCGATGCAGGCGAAGTCCTGCTCCTCAACCATTCCAATCGGAAGGTTCGATCCTTTCAGAAGGGAACATGTGCCGTCAGCTGCATGGACATGAATAGTTGAAGTATGCCCGCAGTCAATCATCGAAAGTCTCTTGTGTTTCAGGTCAAGCCTGAAGAAGAGCATGGTCGCATAGATTTCTATGTCCAGCAGGTCATGAATGCACTCCCTGTGGAGATCGGTGACGATTTCTTGTAGTTCAGGAACGGTTTTTCTGAAGCTTTTCCTCGCAATCGTCCTCAGGTAGAGTGATTTCATGCCCGATCCCACCAAGGCCGACAGGATGCCATGGCCCATGACATCGCCGAGCAGGATATCAGCCAGCTGTTGTTCATAGACGATGAAGTCTGAAAAATCACCGTTCAGGTGTCCCGAGGAGAGCATGAAGTGCTGATAGATGCGCCCTCAAGCGTAATCGGGGCATGTCGCTGCAGGAGTCGTTGTTCAATCTGGGATTCAAGCGTCTTCTGTACTTTTTCCAGTTCAAGCCGGCTTTTCTCTTCCTGGGCCCGGAGCGTGTTGTCTCTGGCAATCATGATGATATGCGGAACCGAGAGGATCTTGGCCGTGTTAACTGAAATCCCGATGTTGACATCGGTTCCATCTTTTTTTAAGGCAGTCTATCTCCAGTTCCTTCGGTGCCGTGTTCAGCGATGTAAGCAGTTTTTCAATTATTCCTTCTTTGATATTTTCCGGAGTCATCAAATCGCCAACCAGGAGCGACAGAAATTCTTTGCGGGTATACCCGAAAATGGTTTCGGCCGCCACATTCGCATAGACGATACGGCCGGCTGCATCAAGAAGGAAAATAGGGTCGAATGCCGCATCGTTCATGCCCGGAAGCGCTGTTCGCTGTCCTGAAGCCGTGTTGTCATGAGTCGCAGCTCATCATTGATCTGCGTAAGATACCGGTTCTGCTTTTCGGCCAGGGCAGACATCTCCCGGTGTTCCAGCTGCATCCGGTAGAATGCTATGGCATCCCTGATGATTGCCTTCATGCGTTCCGGCTCCATTGGCTTCGGGATGAAGCGGAAGATCACTCCTGAATTGATCGAGTCGATGATCATACCGATATCCTCGGTGCCACTGATGATGATGCGCACGATCAACGGGTGCCGCTCTTGGAGAGCGTCAAGCAGTTCTTTGCCGGACATGCCCGGCATACGGAGGTCGGTGACAACAACGGCGATATTGATTGTATCGCATGTCTCTAAGGCCTGCTCTGCACTTTTTGCGAAATGGGTTGTATAGGGCTCAAGCCGCAGATATCGCTTCAGGGCAAAAAGAGTGTCCTGCTCGTCGTCGACTATCAGGATATTGGCATCGGTATTCATGTCCATGAGGGGCGTGGTCTGGCTAAATACGGCGGTTAGTAATAAGCTGGTTCATAGCGCTCCGCGCGTTTTTGCCTCGTAAATATACGATAATAAATGGAACCATTTAAGCCAGGGCATTCTTTCGTACTTTCTTGGCAATGAGAAAGTTTCCTGCCATATTTTAATTCAAATTTTTTGAGCACCCCGGATGTGCGCAAATCAAGATTAAACGATAGATCTCTGTAATCCCCACCCCTTATGAGACACGCACTTGTACAGTCAGCTGAGCTCCTGTTGCAGAATATCGCAGAATTACACTCCCAACTTGCTATGGCAGGCCTCAGCTCTGATGCGATTCAGCCTCTTATGGAGTCGTTGGCGCGGGTTGAAACGCAGTCAGCCGAGATCTGCCGCCCGTTTATGGATGAACGAAAGACAGCTGAATATTTTCGTACACTTGAAAAATCGGCATTGCATGAAACCCTAAGTGACTGGCTCTGGCAGGTTGATGTGCAGGGCAACTATATCAGTGTTGGTTCTAAGGTCAAAGAGTCCCTGGGATATGAGCCGGAGGAACTGCTCGGAAAGCCACCCTTTGCATTCATGCCTCCAGAAGAGGCAGTACGCGTCAGCGGGATTTTTGGATCACTTGTCGAGAGCCGGCAGCGATTCATGCCATTGAAAACATCAATATCCACAAGGACGGCCGGCTGATAACCCTGCTTACCACCGGAGTTCCAATCTATGACGACAACGGGGCCTTTGCCGGGTACTCAGGACTGGATCGCGATATCACAGAAGAGCGGATGATGGCCCGCGACCTTGAACGACTAGATAATGAAAACCGGGAACTGTCCAGCCGCATGAAGGCTGCCGTTGACAGTGCAGGGATAGGAATCTGGGAATATGACATCGCCGGCAGTTTGCTCGTATGGGACGACTGGATGTACCGGCTTTACGGCATTGAGCCTGATCGATTTTCCGGGGCATATGAGGCTTGGGAGCAGGGCCTTCATCCTGATGACATGGATCGTTCGGTTGGTGAACTCCGTGATGCGATTGGGGGTGGAAAGCCTTTTGACACTGAGTTCCGGGTCGTCCATCCATCAGGAGATGTCCATCATATCAAAGCCAGCGCGGTTGTCCAGTATGATGAAGCAGGAGTGCCGCTGAAGATGATCGGCATCAACTATGATATTACGGAGCGCAGGCACCTTGAAGATGAACTGGTCGCAAAAGCGGCGCAGCTTCATGCTCTGTATGAGGGCATTCCCGATGCTCTCTTGGTCGCTGATATTGATACGAAACAGATCGTGCAGTGCAACAGTGCGGCAGAAGCGATGATGGAGGTCGACCGCACCGTCCTGCTGCATCGTTCGATCCACTCCATACATCCCCCTGATGTGCTTGAGGCTCTGCTATGCGCTTTTGAACGGCAGGCGAAAGGGGAGCTGCGTGTGATAGAGTCGGAGGTGCTGACGGCATCGGGGAAGCGGATCCCAGTAAGCGTTACTGCGGCTCAGGTTGTAGTAAACGACAAGCCTTGCCTTATCGGGGCCTTTCGTGATATCACTGAAAGTAAGGAGGCTGAGCAGGCAATCCGCCTCGCAAACCAGCAGCTGCAGGCCAGTGAGCAGCAGTTGATGGCGGCAAACCAGCAGCTGCAGGCCAGTGAGCAGCAGTTGATGGCGGCAAACCAGCAGCTGCAGGCCAGTGAACAGCAATTGATGGCAACCAACCAGCAGCTGATGGCAAAGCATGGTGTTCAGGCCTGCTAGCCAATATCTCAGCGTATCTCATGACCCCGGTTGGTGAAGTGCTGGATGAAAGTATTGAGCATGTTCTGGGACTTGTCGGATCATTTACCAAGGCTGACCGTTGCTATATCTTCCAGTTCACGGATGACGGGATGATGGTCAGCAATACTTACGAGTGGTGTGCGGCAGGTGTGGCGGCGAAGAAACACGGGTTGCAGCAGCTTGCTGTTGACGAGTTTCCGTGGTGGATGGAGCGCATCAAAAGGCATGAACCGATTTTTATCCCGGATGTTTCGGCTCTTCCCGTGGAGGCGAAGCTGGAAAAGGAATACCTTGAGCACCAAGACATCCGCTCTCTCGTTGCCGTGCCGGTTTCGATCGCCGGTTTCTCAGGAGGATTTCTGGGGCTGGACTGGGTCAATAGTTCAGTTCTAAACATTCATGAAGATCATATACCCCTCCTGCAACTAGCAAGTGATATTATTTTCGGATCCCTGAACCGTGAACAGTCAGCGCAGCAGATTCGGGAACGGGAAGCAAAGTACCGTGCGATTTTCGAGAGCATTCAGGATGTCTATGTTGAAGTAAATCTTGCCACGGGTACGATTGAGGAGATCAGCCCTCCATCAGTTCTTTCGGCTATACAAGAGACGAAATCCTGCACCGCCAGTCTCTGGATTATTATGTTAATCTGGAAGAAAGGGACCGCTTGATCAGCGCATTGGTTGATAGGGGCAGCCTCAGGGACTTCGAGGCCCATTTCCTCACGAAGAGCGGTGAGTCGATTACCGTGTCACTGGCAATCAGCCTCATCAAGGGTGTACCTGACGGCTTGATGAAAATAGTCGGCACCATGCGCGATATCAGTGAACGGAAAAAACATGAATGTCAGATCCAGGAAAACATCCGCCTCAAAAACGATTTTATTTCCAGCGTCTCTCATGAGCTCAGGACTCCGCTGTTTTCCATCCTCGGCTTTTCCAGCACATTGCTCAAAGAAAGCGGCTCGCTGGACCCTGCAACCCGTCTTGAGTTCACCTCAATCATCCATGACGAGAGCGTCCGGCTTTCAAGTCTTATCGAGGATATTCTCACCATTTCGCGCATTGACAGCGGCAAGGCGAAGTACAGCAGTCAAATCTTTGACCCCGTAAAGCCTGTTTCGGCCGTTGTTGCCATCCTGAGACGGCAGGCTGAGGAGAAAGGGATTGAGCTTGTTGAAGAGAAACCGGACAGGGAACACCGTGTCGTTTTTGACCAGGACTCCTTCAAGCAGGTCATGATGAATCTTCTTGGCAACGCGTTGAAGTTCACTCCGAAGGGTGGTCGGGTGAAGGTCAGTATCTCGGGGCGGAAGAGATGGTTTCTATTACGGTTGATGATACGGGCATTGGTATAGCCGCATCGGATCACGAAAAGATCTTCGATCGATTCTACCGGAGCGTTCCTAGTGCTTTGCAAATCGAGGGCACCGGACTCGGTCTGGCCATTGTCAAGGATATTGTCGAAATGCAGGAGGGGAGCATCGGAGTGCAGAGCGAACTGGACCGGGGGAGTCAGTTTACCGTATTGCTGAAGAGAGCGGAAGAAGCGGCTGACGAGGTCGTCGTCCAGTCTCGGGTTACTGAATGAAGATATGCACAGGCCATCACATTTTCTGTGATTGAGCTTCTGAACATCTTGGATGGTTGTGCTGACCTACTCCTCATATCTCAGAGATCGACTAGTGGAAGATGCGATATTGGATTGATTTTCAACCGCAGTTTCCTTTCTGATTATTGCTGTTCTGTCTTTACTCGGACAGCCTTTGTCTGAGTGCCGGGCATACATTGAGTATGGTAAGGGTTGTACGATGCAATGTTGTCGCCCTGCCCCGTCCCCGCCTTCATGGCAAGGATGGCTTGATGAATTGAACTGATGAAGGAGTCCATGCCCATGACATTTGAACACAAACGCATCCAGAATCCTCCTCAAATTAATTGTTACGATGAACCGAACGGCGTGCTGATTATGAGCCCATTCTGGACGGCACTACATATGGCCGTCTTCGGTTCCTCCCAAAGAAACGAGGGTTCCGCTCTATCGTTTTTATGTGTCGGACGACGACGAACTCTACTTCGTGAATGATTCGGAGGAGGTCATCGACAGGGTGAGTTATGCAACAGGGGGGTTCCAGACCTGCGATGACGATGTTGTTACTGTCGATTCTCCTGAAGACGGCGGGCATGTCTATCTGAATGTCCTTCCGCATGAGGGGGTGAAAATCGACGAGTACGACATGATCCTTGATTCCGATTTCCTTCTCCAACCGCAGGTGACCATTTACTCTGCATCCATGGGCGAACGATTGTTCCTTGGAAGTGCCTCAAAAGGAGGGTTCAGCGGCGAAGTACTGTTGTGGTCGGGGGAGGAACAGCACTGATGGGAGCGACAACGGATCCGCTCTCACTGTTGCGCGAACATGGTGAACCATGCTGATATTCGATGTTACATGCAGCAGCTGCCTTTTCAGCCCCGGAACCTTTGCCCGTGAAGGGTCGATGTATGTCGTCGATGATGACGGAACGAGGGTACGGTGCATGCATCCTTTGGAGCATAAGGCGATTGAGGCGGTGCTCGGAAAGGATGCCGGTGTGGATATAGTAAAACGCCGGACGGGCCGGCAGCACCAGTGGCTCTGTTTCAGGTGTTCCGGCGTGTCGGAGCTTGATTCTCAGGTTGATCGTGTCGGATGTGCCTTGTGCGGTTCTTCCGTGGGGAGATTTTTTTACGATCTGGACGGTCGGCCCTGCCCGTCCTGCGGAGAGGGACCGATGAAGGTGGTTGAGACGGGGCTGGTCTCTTGAATCATGCCACTTTTTCAACAACTCATTCTGCTATGTATATGAAGAAAGTTCTCTATCTGGATCTTGATGGAACCCTTGTGGATTTCCAGTCCGGCATCGACCGCCTGCCATCGGCAAGCGGGAGGCATACAGGGATAATTATGACGATACGCCAGGGATATTTTCACTGATGGACGATGCCGGGGGAGTGGAGGCGTTCCGCCAGCTTGCTGAAGTTTTTGATGCCTACATCCTGTCCACTGCGCCGTGGAACAACCCTTCAGCGTGGTCCGACAAACTGCTGTGGGTGAAGGAGCATCTGGGCAAGCCGGTAGAAAAGCGGCTGATTCTGAGCCACCACAAGAACCTGAACCATGGGGACTATCTTGTGGATGACAGGCCCACAAAAAGAGGGGTCGAGAGGTTCAATGGCGAGGTGATTCATTTCAGGAGTTCGTTGTATCCCGATTGGGAGTCCGTGGTGCGGTATCTGCTTCCGGGTTGACTCCATATGTTGCTTTTGCAGTACAGTCGCTGATTTAACCTTACAACTTGCGGGCGACTTTAAAGAACATCGCTAAAGCGTCGTAGCCCATGGTTTCCTCCATGGCCTGCCACGCAGGCCATATCAACAATTCACAGGAGGAAAACACAATGGGAAACAATGAAGAAAACACGGACGGGATTTTCTCAGGCAGTGATGTGCCCGGGAGGCGCGAGGCGCTTCATAAGGTCGTGCGCATTGCCCGACGGCTGGCAGCTGAGGGAGCTCCTTACAGAACTTATGGGCGTCCGGCGCTCTACGGGTTTGCGAAAACTGTTCTGGAGATGGAGGAGATACTTGGCCGCTCCCGGAATCCCGAACAGAACGGGTTCTACTACCGGAAAGGGTGCGGCTGCTCAAAGGATCTTACGGCATATGATGATGCTCTCAAGAGTTTCGGGAAGATCCGGGAAATGGTGAATGTTGTGGCGGAGGGCGCCGTGCGTGAAGAACTTCAGGCACTGCAGGGTGAATACGATGCCCATGCCGTTGCGATGAAGGAGAATATGTCGATGGGGCGCGGGTTCATGATGAATTCCCTTTCAGCGCGGATGGGCTACCTCAAGTATATTCTCGAGCTCAGGTCTGAGCTTGGCCATATTGAGAAATTGGAATGCTATGTGGCGGCTGTGCGCTCTCGTTACAGGATCATCTAATTGATTTTAGCATTCGGGCAACATGTCCTCCCCTTCAGGAGTGATTGCAGTGACATGCAAAAAGGAGCCCGAAGGCTCCTTTTTGATGCACATCGGCCCACAGGGTTACATCTGCTTGAGTTCGCCGATCTTTTCCCAGGACTGATCCGGAGTCCGTGTGAGGGCAACAACAATGGTGTTATCCTGCACCGTGACAGAAGCACGATCAGACTTGCGGAGTTCAGCATTGAGCTGCTCCGGGTTCAGCTTGTACATCGAGCCGCTGATGGCGTCCACAGCCAATCCGACCAATCCGCCGAAGACGATATTGCCCCATACCCATCCGTTTGATTTTTTCGTGATGGTCATTTCATACGGATAATGACCGGCAAGCGCAATCTTTACCGTATGGTTGTCCTTTCTCTTCAAATCAACGGTAAGGGGAGTCGTGCCGATATTTCTGCCGTCAACCGTAACACCTGCTCCGGTCGGCGTGCTGGAAATGCCGAGATTCTGGGAAGAACCATCCATGATGGTTGCGCATCCCGAAAAACACGGTGCGATAAAGCCCAGCAGTAATGCTGTGATGATTGTCCTTTTCATGATGATGGTGGTTATGAGTTTAAAAAGCGCAGCCAACCGAAGGAGGCTGCGTACGCAAAGAACGGCACAGGTGACACATGTGTTATTGATGGAATAGTAGGGGGTGGATGGGACAACGGCTGTCCTATGCATTAAATAAATGCATCAATTCTCAAATGAGCCCGCCACCGCCATACCGCATTCTGCTCTTGGGGGGGCGAGCCCTGCCGTGGCGCCCGATTTTTAGACAGCGGTTTAAGTTGGTAACTGTTCAGTTGCGTATATCCCCTTAATCGGTCACTTCAAAAGCCGGACGGCGCCTATCCGCTGCATAATCAGCTGGTTACCAGCTTAAACTCTGTCCCTGTTCTGTCTCCTTGGTGGGGTCCACTTCAGCGAGGAAAAAATCAAGCGGATTTCCGGAAAGGAGAGATTGTGCGGCTTGAAATCGCAGGGAAAACGGCATGATGGGTTCGTGTATTTCTCCTTTAGTCGGAGAGTGGCGAAAACTCCATTCCGGCCCGGGATGGGGAACCGTTTGCGGGATGTATTGATTATGCCTCGGCATTTTCAATGTCGAGGGTCAATGATGCATGCTGTCGATTGATACATGCTCCAGCAGTCGCTGCATCAGTGCTCTTGTGGCGGTGATGTCGGCTAGTGCGTCGTGGGCGTTTTCCAGCTTTACTCCGAAGTGGTCGCAGGCGGTCTGGAGGCGGTGGTTGGGTAGTGATATTCTTCCCATGTAGTCCATCAGGTTCAGGATTGGCTGTGGGTCAAGCATTCTCCAGTTGGTGAAGGAGCCAAGGCGTATTGGTCGAAGCGTTTGAACATCCGGCTGAGGAATTCCAGGTCGAAGCGGACATTGTAGCCTGCGGGGTAGAATTTGTCGTTCCGGTCGAAGCGGGATACATGGCGTGCAAGAAAGTCATCGATCTGGCGGTAGGCTTCGGCGTGCGGGGTGAAGGTGCGTATTGCCTCCCTGGTGAAGCCGGTGACTTCAAGGGCTTCGTCGTCTATCTGTGCCCCTTCGTGCGGCTGCATCTTGATTTCGAAGGACTCAACTACTGCTCCGTCAATTTCAGCGAGGCCGGCGAATTGGATGATGCCGTTACGCTCGGGGTCTATGCCGGTTGTTTCGAGGTCAAACCATAGGACTTTTTTCATGCTGGTGGCGTCGTTTAGATTGCTGGAGGTGTTAGAGGATGGCTTTTTCCATCATGATATATTCGGCGGCAGTGATTAGCTGAAGGTCGGGCTGCGTTTCCGGCAGGTACCGCGGGGTGGTTGAGCGGTTGCTGGTGACTGGCGTGAGTTCATTCTTTTCTATCATCTCATTGATGGTTTCCTGTATCGCATGCTCTAGTTCAGGGCGGCTTGTGTGGGTGAGTCTGGATATTGTGTGACCGTAGGCTTCACGGTGGAGGCGGTCGGCAGTCAGGATTGTGTCTGCAATGCGCCTGTCGTCCATTTCGGGGTTTCCGGCGGTGCGCTGGAGGATGAAGAGCAGCATTGTGCGGAGCCGGGTGTTTGATGCTTTGTATTCCTCGCTGCTTTCAGAGGTCATCATGAATGAGTTGTCCATGAAGGTGCTGCTCATGCACATGACAGATGCGGGGCTTTCGTGCGGCTTTTCTACCAGTTCACTGATCGGGGTGTCGAGCGCTTCGGCAAACTTTTCCAGTTCGCGGAAGCGCAGCTCCTGGCTCCCCGACTCAATTTTTGTGACAGCGGTTCTCGGCAGCTCTACCCTCCTGGCGAGCTCTTCCTGCGACAGCCCTTTCTGGCTGCGGAGTTCTTTTATCCTGAGTCCGATTTGTTCGTTTGTCATTTGCTTTATTATACGATATGTTCTATAATAGAACAAGTGATGTTCTGAATGCGAACCGTCTGTTTCAGCCCGGGTTCTGGCTGGTTCGGCGGTAAGGCGGAGTATTCCTCTAAAATAACAACAATGGAGGAGTTATGGGCGGGTTGATTGCGGATGGGGAGATTTCAATGAAACCAACAGGAGAGGCAATGAAAAAGGGATATACGCACATTACGGTCATTCTTGACCGCTCGGGCTCAATGGCGAGCATTCGTGACGACACAATTGGCGGAGTGAATGCTTTTCTGGAAAAGCAGAGGGAGGCGCCGGGGGAGGCTACCCTTACGCTTGTGCAGTTCGATTCGGGTAATCCTTATGAGGTTCTTCGGGTGTTTATGGCAATCGGGGATGTTCCTCCGCTTGGCCGTGAGACCTATGTTCCCCGTGGTGGCACTCCTTTGCTCGATGCGCTGGGCAGGGGGATCAATGATATTGATGCGAGCATCGGAAAGCTTGAAGAGGGTGAGCGGCCGGAGAGGGTTGTTGTTGCGGTTGTGACTGACGGGCAGGAAAACTCAAGCGAAGAGTTCAGCAAAGAGCAGGTGGAGAAGATGATAAAAGAGAAGAGTGATGCGGGGTGGGCGTTCATTTTCCTCAGTGCAGATCTTGCTGCTATTGATGAGGCGGTAAGGCTGGGGTTTCATCAGGATTCCGCTCTTTCGTATGAGAAGAGTCCGGAGGGGATGGCGTGCTGTATGGACATGCTGTCGGAGAGGGTGATGGAGCAGCGGGTACATCCGAAAAAAATGTGAGCCGGGTTCATGCTGTTCTGCGGAAAGTTTTGGTGCTACGGGGAGCGGGGCGAATGAAGTGTTATATTTGATCTGACAGGTGCTGCCCGGGTGGGCGGGGTAGATTGATTAATTCTTATGACGGGGAAAAAATAGTATGGAGCTGACAGGGAAATTGGTTGCGGTGCTGCCGGAGCAGACGGGGAACGGGAAAAACGGTGTATGGAAGAAGCAGGATGTTGTGGTGGAGATGGATGGAAAGTTTCCCAAAAAAGTGTGTGTCTCCATTTGGGGGATAAGGTTGACCGGTCGCTGCTGCAGATGGGAACGCAGTTACGGGTCTCTTTTGACCTTGAGAGCAGGGAGTTTAATGGCCGGTGGTATACCGATGTGAAGGCGTGGAAGGTGGAGTCTGCCGGTGGAACGGGTGGCGGCGGTGAGCGCTATAGTGCGGCTGAAGAGGGTTATGAACCGGGTCCTTCGGGTTATGACGACGGAGATGCTCCGTTCTGAGGGAAAAAGCCGAGAGTGGGGAGTGAAGCAGAGGCAGGGGTGACACCCTGCCTTTTTTTTGGCCGTATGCAGTAGGCTGAGGTGGGATGGTATGAATTTTTATTGTATTATTTATTGACTCAGGCGCCGAAGGATGCGCTGCAGTGCTTTCAGATACTATTCAGAACCCCATTCTAAAGACCTGGCTGATGCTTGAAAAGTTCACGCTCATCAACAATCCGCTTACCATCATCGGTGTTTTTGCGGCAGTGACCGAACTGGGGCAACAGTGGTGCTGCCTGTCCTGTCGCTTGAAAATCAGGGAATCTATCTCTGGTTTCTTATGGCGTTTCCCGTCCTGCTGGTTGTTTTTGTTTTTTACTACCCTGCTTTTCAATCACCGGGTGATGTATGCCCCGTCGGATTTTGAGGATGAGTCGGATTTTTTCCGTTCGTTCCGACCGGCGTCGCAGGAGGCAAGAGAGCGGAAATTACTGGTGCAGCTCGGCCATCACGCAAAAGGACAGGAGGCGGGTGCTTCACCTTCCTGCAGTGGTGGCGTTGAGGGAATTTTGGGCGGGAATATTCGTGCCCGGTATTCATTGGCTGAAGAGCGGGCGATGAACCAGATTGCCATGGAGCTTCGGGTACCGGTAATGCGCAATATGAGTTGTTCGACGGGGGATGGTTCGTATGTATTCGACGGCCTGGTGAGGGCGCCGGAGCGGACTATTGCGGTTGAGGTTCAATATTTCGGGTATGGTGAGGCCGTTGCAGCGCGTTTCAAGAGGGAGTTTTCCCGCATTCTGGATTTGGCAGAACGATTTCCTGAAGCTATTCGCGGCAACTTTTCCCTGATTCTTGCGGTGGTGGTTGATGGGCCGGAGGATGATGTCGGGGAGCTTGCCTTGCGGCTGCGGGAGGGGTTGGGCGAAGTTCCTTTTCCGGTTGATGTGAAGGTGTTCAGTATGGCGGAGCTTCGAGGGAGCTCTTGGGACAGCAGTTCAGCAGATGCAGTAAAGGCAGGATAGATATTTTTGTATATTTATATGATGACGCAGTTGCCGTGTTTCCCCCATGACTGGCGCAACATTTTATGGGAACCAAACGCATACTGCCATGAAAAACGCTTTTCGCCTTCTCCTCCTTGCCCTTCTTCCCCTTTTCTTCTTTTCTGCCTGCAAAGGCGGTGGTGACATGAAAGAGCCGGTTGCTGCTGTTGATGCTCTTCATCCCTTCGAGGGGGTGATGCGGATGACAACGACCATGCCGGGAACCGGTTCGGCTGCCATGACCATCCATATCGGCAAGGAGGGTATTCTCACGGAAACGGAAACGACTCTTGCGGGTCTTTCGGGTCATATGCCGGTGAGGGTTCTTTCCCTGAATTCAGCTCCCGACCGTATCTATATGCTCAATGATGCGGCGAAGACTATATGGAATTTGATACTGCGGCAGTTCCGGCAGCGGATTCAGCTGATGCTGCTGTTCCTTTCAGGGATGCTGTTGTGGAGCAGCTGGGAACGGAAACGGTCAATGGCTACCGGTGCAGCCATATCCGAATCAGCAGCATCGGCAGCGAGGAAGCTGTGGAAATGTGGCTGAATCCTGATCTGCTCGGTTATTTCACCTATGCCCGGATGCAGGCTTCGGGTCGCGAGTCGGTTGCTGCGCTTGCCGCAAAGCTGAAGGCTGAAGGCATTGATGGCTTTCCCGTAAGAACGCTGCATGTCAGGTCGGGTATTGTGACTGATCTTGTGAGTGTGGACAGGACGGTCCCTGATCCTGCGATGTTCGCCATACCTGCGGGGTACACGAAAACTGAGATGCCGGATATGGGCAAGGGAGTGCTTTCCGGTGAGAACCTTGAGAAGATGAAAGAGGCGGCCGAACAGATGCAGCAGCAGCTCATGAAGCGCTGAAGTGGGGCTGGTTGCTCTCTGGTGTGTTGTTCCTTAGAGCTCGCCGAGATATGTTTTTATTGACTGGTGGAGCTTGAGGCCGAGTTTTTTGTGCATGCGGTAACGGATGCTTTCCATGCCTCTGGTGCTTATGCCGACCGATCGCGCTATTTCAATGGTGCTGTAGTTGAGCTTGATGAAGAGGGCTATTTTCAGCTCACGGCGGTTCAGACCGGTATGTTTTTCCTGCAGCCGCAGAATGAATGCATAGTCTGAGCGGGTGAGATCAACGCAAGATGCTCTTCAAGTTTCTGCTGATCGGCCAGCTGCAGGCAGATTGAGGTCATGGACCTTCTTTTTTCCGGGTCAATGGGGAGTGCGTGCAACTGGTCGAGCAGCACAAGGAGTGCTGATCGACTGTTGCCCCGGGCGCCGGCGACCCGTTCCAGTTCAGCATCATTGTTTTTTACGGTCTGTCGGAGGCGGGCAACCTCATTCTGCAGGTCTGCTGCGTTCCGTGTGTTTGCCATGGTAGTTCCGGTTGGTTGTGGTTCACTCGCCTACCCCATATACTCTATGCATAATACAGAAAAGTTTTCAGATTTTCGTCCATCCGACAGCTTTTTTACTGTTTTTTGATTTGTTTGGGGATTTGAGCCCCCTTTCCGTTTCCGCGCTGTGATGTGCTATATTTGTTCAGGAGATTTTGTTCATGTAACCCTGGAGAAGCTGCTATGGCGATGAAGGTGGAGATACGGGATGGGAAGCTGTGTATTGAGATTGATCTTGAGAAGCCGACTCTTTCCTCGTCAGGGAAGACGCTTGTGGTTGCCAGCACCCGGGGCAATGCGGTGACTGATGTGCTGGTGGATGGCAAGCCGGTAACAATCGGGCTGAATGCTTATATCAGCAAGAAGGGGTAAGGCCTATGATTATGCTTTCACGGGTTCGTTCAGGGTCGCCATTGGACTTTTATGTGCCTGATTTTTCAGTGCCTCTGCCGCTTCCGGTGGCGGGTTCGGCTGTTGCTGCGGGGTTTCCTTCGCCGGCTGAAGACCATGAGGAGATGTCGCTCGACTTGAACAAGGCGCTTATCCGTCATCCTGCGGCTACTTTTTATGCGCGGGTGAAGGGGAGCTCAATGATGGATGCGGGCATTGAGGATGGGGATCTGCTGATTATCGACAAGGCTCTTGAGCCTAAAGATGGCGATGTGGCGGTCTGTTTCATTGACGGAGAGTTTACGGTGAAGCGCATTCGTCTGGAGGACGGGGATCTGTTCCTGGTGCCGGCAAATCCTCTGTTCCAGCCTGTGCGGGTGACGGAGGAGAATGAGTTTCTGGTGTGGGGGATTGTGAGCTATATCATCCATAAGCCGCGGTAGGGGTGGGAACTATGTTTGCCCTTGCGGACTGCAATAATTTTTATGCTTCGTGCGAGCGGGTGTTCAACCCGGCTCTTGAGGGCGTTCCGGTGGTTGTGCTTTCCAACAACGACGGGTGCGTGATTGCCCGTTCGGCTGAGCCAAGGCGCTTGGCATACAAATGGGTGAGCCGGAGTTCAAGTGTCGCGAGAGGCTTCGGCGGGGAGGGGTGGAGGTGTTCTCCTCGAACTATGCGCTCTATGGGGATATGTCGTCACGGGTAATGACTACCTGACGGGACTGGTGCCGGAGATAGAGGTCTATTCCATTGATGAGGCGTTTCTGGATATGAGCGGGTTCGGCCGGTTTGATCTTCCTTCGTATGCCGAAGAGATGCGTCGGACGGTGAGGCGGCATACGGGCATTCCCATAAGCATTGGCATTGGGCCCACCAAAACGCTGGCGAAGGTTGCCAACCGGATGGCCAAGAAGAACCCTGCCTCTGGCGGGGTTGTGGTGCTGTCTTCGCCGGAGGATATTGCGGCGGCTCTTCGTGCAATGCCGGTGGAAGATGTGTGGGGTATTGGCAGGAAGTGGAGCCGTCGGCTGCAGGAGCGGGGAATTATGACGGCCGGGGATTTTGCGGCGGCTTCAGCTTCATGGGTCAGGATGCAGATGCATGTGGTGGGAGCGCGGGTGCAGGCGGAGTTACAGGGGGCCTCGTGCCTGCCTCTTGAGCTGGTACGGCCGGTGAAGCAGAGCATCTGTACTTCGCGTTCGTTCGGGCGGAGCGTTGTGCTTCTTGAAGAACTGCATCAGGCGGTGGCAACTTTTTCGGGGCGTTGCGCCGTGAAGCTCAGAGCAGAAGGGCAGCTGGCGTCAATGGTGACGGTGTTTATTGGAAGCAGCCCGTTTGCCGGTGAGGGTGGGCGGTGCTGGTTGAGCCGGACGGCTGCCCTCGGGGCGCCTTCAATGGATTCGTCGGTGATTCTGAAAACAGCGGCAGGAATGCTGGAGGGGCTGTTCCGGGAGGGGATTGAGTATCGCAAAGCCGGGGTGATGCTGAGCGGAATGGTATCGCGGAACCAGCCGGAAACGACTATGTCGCTCTTTGAAGAGAGGGCGGACGAGGATCGCGGCACGAGGCTGATGGCGGTGATGGATGAGGTCAACAGGCGTTATGGAAAGTCGTCGATACGGTTGGCGGCGGAGGATATGAATGCGTGGAGGCCGGTGCAGCAGCGTCTTTCACCGCGGTGCAGCACGCAGTGGGATGAAATTCTGACGGTGCGGTGAGCTTTTCTTCCTGGTGTGGTGTTGAGGCATAAACCAGAAAACGGCCTTTCGGCCGTTTTCTGGTGAGCATGCGTCCCCCATTACGCATGCTCCACCTCATTTGCATGAGGCTTTTTCCTTTTCCGCTTTAGCGGCGATTATCCATTATCTGCATCCTCGTCTTCTATGAGTTCAACAGGGCAGCAACGGTACTCCTGAGCTTGGTCAAGCAGTTCGATTTTGCGTTTCAGGAGTTCATTTTCAAGCTGGCGCCGCTCAAGGTCGAGTTCAATCTCTTTTTTAAGCGAAGCCTCACAGGTATCGCACTCATCAAGGCACCCTTTCACGATGATTCCCGGAGTGGGAAGAATTTCCGTCCGTTCCCATGAGAGTTCAGCAATTATTTTTTCTGACACCAGTCCGGTTTTGCGGTCAATCAGCCCTGCTTCCATAAGCTCGTTATCAACAGCTTTGATTGCGGCGTCGCGGGTTACTATGCTGTATGTCGGTTCGCTGAGGTCTGCTGTAACAGGTGTTGCCGTTGCTGCCGCGTAAGCGAAGGACTTATTGGATGATAAGCCCAGTCCCGATTTTGCTGCCTGCTGATGCTCAGCTGCGCTGGTATAGGCTACATGCTCAATCTGCAGGCGATCTTTGTTGGCTGCAGTAATATACTGGGGTTTGACCATAATGCGGCCGGTTGTATCAGGGACCACTTTCTGGTATGCCCCGTGGGTACTTTGGGGTCGTCAACGCGGCGTTCTATGGCTTTGAGCCTGAACGACACGGTCTGGGTTTTGTTGATTTTGTGGAACAGGTAGGTTACTGCATGACACCGGTTCGGGTTACGGAAGCTGCGTGAGGAGGATTCATAGTGCGCTTCCGATTCTCCTTCAGCGTGTGTCCGCTGCTCAACTTCTCCAATTGCCGTGGAGCTTGCTGCTCTGACACCGGCTGCCGCATAGCTTGATGCAGCGTGGGCATGCTGTGATATGTTTCGGCTGAAGTCATAGGTTGATTTGGAGTCATAGCTGCCTCCGCCTCCTCCACCACCAATTTTGACGATTCCAAGGTTGAGGCTGGCGCCTCCGCCCCTTTTGCCCATGAACTTTCAAAGGATGAATCAGCCTGAACTTCGTCGCTTGCCGTGATGTCGCTTATGGCCTCGGCCATGGCGTGCGTGTAGTATGACTCTTCTGATGTTGTTTCATGGCGGTAAGAGAGCTGCGATTCAGAGTCATATGACCAGTGCGTGTGGCGGTCGCTGGTGAAGAGCCGTACCTGTTCGCCGGGGAGAAGGGTCGTGGAGTATATGGGGTCGCCAATGGTCAGGGGACCGGTGCACCGCGTCAATTCAAAATGAAGCACAACTTCCACTGGCACCCGCTGTGTGTCTTTTCCTGCTTTAGCCTGAAATGGCAGGCGGTAACGGAATGAGAGTGTGTCGCATACTGGTTTTTCCTGCAGTTCCGGGCAGCATTTGATCGTAGCTGCGCTTGTCCCTATGGTGCTCGTGGCCATAATCGTATCCCCTCTTTTGGTTGATAGAGCTGCAATAGCTCCTTGCAGGGCCATTGAACAGTAACTGAAACCTTTACGACTGCTTGTTTAGATGGTATGGGGATGCAGGGGTTTTTGTGCGCAGGAAACGGGGGTTATTCCTGAAGAGCTGTCTGCATCTTGACTTCAAGTGTATTATATATATTTTTTGCCTTCTGTCAAGGCGTATAGGTATAAAAAATTTATTTTTGTTGCTGGTGGCACAAAAGCTTTGCTTGGTTTCATGATTACGGGTTCTTATATTACCGCATAGTAATATAGCGATTAAGTTATCTTTCGGGTGCTCTGTCGCGTCAACATTCATTTTGGCAGTCGCTTTGGCTGCAAAACAGGAGGCTTTCAGCATGGCAAAGAACATTGTTGTTTTGGGTGGTGGAACGGCAGGAACCATTATTTCCAATAATCTGCGAAGCATCTGCCTGATGAGTGGACGATAACTGTCATCGATCGTGATGACCGGCATATTTATCAGCCGGGTCTGTTGTTTGTGCCTTTTGGGCTACAGAAATCAAAAACGCTGGTAAAGCCCCGCCAGAAGTATTTTCTGCCCGGTGTAACATTTGTGATGGACGAAATCACCAGTATTGATCCCGAGAAGAAGAGTGTGAAGACGAAGAAGCATGAGTTTGTGTATGATTTTCTTGTCATCAGCACCGGCTGCAAGGTTGTGCCGGAGGAGAATGATGGCTTGCTTGATGCATGGGGCAAGAACGCGTTCACCTTTTATTATCTGGAGGCGGCCGACATTCTCCACGAGAAACTCAAGGAGTTTGATGGCGGAAAGCTGGTGATGGATATTGCCGAGCTGCCTTTCAAGTGTCCGGTTGCGCCTATTGAGTTTGTTTTTATGGCGGACTGGTATTTCAAGAAGAGAGGGATCCGCAAAAAGGTGGAGATTGAGCTGGTGACTCCGCTTCAGGGTGCGTTTACCAAGCCGAAGGCATCGGCTGTGTTCAGCCGGTCGGCAAAAGAGAAGAATATCAAGATTACGACTGGTTTTGAGCTGAACCGGGTGGATGGCAAGGGGAAGTACATTGAGTCGGTTCAGGGCGCAAAGGTTGATTATGATATGCTGGTGGTTGTGCCTACCACAATTGGCGACAAGGTGATCAGTGATTCGGGGATGGATGACGGCATTGGCTATGTACCACCCACCAGAACACGCTGCAGGCGCTGAAGCACGATGGGTCTATGTGATTGGCGATGCTACCAATGTGCCGACTTCAAAGGCGGGTTCGGTTGCGCATTATGAAGCCGATGTGGTGGTGTTCAATATTATGGCGGAAATTCACGGGGTAAAGCCTGAGGAGATTTACGACGGCCATTCCACCTGTTTCATTGTGTATTCAAAAGGAACTTCCTCCCTTATCGACTTCAACTACAAGATTGAGCCTCTGCCGGGCAAGTTTCCCGCTCCCCATCTTGGCCCTTTCAGTCTGTTGAAGGAGACCAAGGCAAACTGGTACGGCAAGTTGGCGTTTGAGCCGCTTTACTGGAATGTGCTTCTGGGGGCCGCCATCTGGGCATGCCTCCCACGCTTGTGATGGCAGGCAAAGAGGTGGGGTGAGAAAAACGGCAGTTCGGTTTGCATTAACATGAGCATATGCTTATATAGAAGTTCATGTTGAGTGGCGTACAGGAGGCGAAGAAAGCGGGTGTCGGGAATTATTCAGCACTTTTCCGTGTACTTGTACTTGTGGTTGCTCAAAGACCGTGTCTTCCATAATAATTGAAAAGAGAGTCCGTCTATGGCAAAGGTTGTCGTTTTAGGCGCTGGCGTTTCAGGACATACCTGCGCTTCATTCCTCAAGAAAAAGCTTGGGAAGAAGCATGAGGTTGTCGTAGTGACGCCCAACAGCTATTATCAGTGGATACCGTCAAACATCTGGGTTGGAGTGGGGCAGATGACGATTGACGATGTTCGTTTTGAACTCAAGAAAGTGTATGATCGGTGGGGTATTGTCTACAAGCAGGCAAAAGCCTTGAAATTCATCCTGAAGGTGATGCTTCCACCGGGAGGGGGTTCGTTACCATAGAATATACAGATGCTGATAATGCCGGCACTCGGGAGAATGTTGAGTATGATTATCTGGTGAATGCCACCGGCCCGAAGCTGAACTTTGAGGCTACCGAGGGGTTGGGTCCTGATCAGAACAGTTACTCTGTCTGCACCTATTCGCATGCGGCCCACGCATGGGAGCATCTGCAGGAGAGCATTAAAAAAAATGCAGGCGGGGGAGAAGCAGCGTTTCCTCATTGGTACAGGTCACGCAATGGCTACCTGCCAGGGTGCGGCGTTCGAGTATATCCTGAACATTGCGCATGAAATTTCTACCAGGGGCTCAGCAAAATGGCTCAGATCACCTGGATTTCCAATGAGTACGAGCTTGGTGATTTTGGAATGGGCGGCGCGTTTATCAAACGCGGTGGCTACATTACTCCCACCAAGGTGTTTACCGAGTCGCTCCTTGCAGAGTACGGGATCAACTGGATCCGCAGGGCGGGCGTCTACAAGGTTGAAGAGGGCAAGGCCCATTACGAGACCCTGGATGGTGAAGACCATGTGCAGGAGTTCGATTTTGCAATGCTCATTCCTGCGTTTTCCGGCGTCGGCATGACGGCATTCGACCGCGAAGGCAATGACATTACCGATACGCTGTTCGCGCCCAACAAGTTCATGAAGGTTGATGGAGATTACTCCCAGAAGCCCTTTGAAGACTGGTCTGCTGATGACTGGCCGAGCACTTATCAGAACCCGACTTACGGTAATATCTATGCGGTTGGCATTGCATTCGCTCCTCCGCATGCCATTTCCAAACCGATGACAAGCGAGAAGGGCCGCGCGATTTTCCCGACTCCTCCCCGTACCGGTATGCCTTCGGGTGTTATGGGTAAGATTACGGCGCTCAATATTGCCGAGCGGATCCATGGCGCAACAGAGCATGCGCATAAGGCTCAATGAGCCGTATGGGCGCAGCTGCATTGTGTCGGGCGGGTTCGGTTCGTTTACCGGTCTGGGTGCGTCAATGACTGTGTTCCCTGTGGTTCCCGACTGGGACAAGTATCCTGAATGGGGCCGCGACATGAAATATTCTGTTGGCGAGGCGGGTCTTGCGGGCCATTGGCTGAAGGTGCTGCTTCATTACCTCTTCTTCCATAAGGCGAAGGGCTATCCGTTCTGGTGGCTTATTCCGGAGTAGTGTGACTGCGGGATACAGAGACAGAAACATATAACCATTCAGACAGAGACAATCATGAATAAATATCACATAAAGGCATATTTCGATGAGGCATATCCTCCCGTGCCCGAAAAGTCGACGCTGTTCTGGCGGAAGTTTGTGCCGTGGCAGTTCATTCGCTTCATCATTCTTAATGTCAAGATGATGCGCATTGTTGTAGGCGGCCACTCCTGATTTTGGTGTAGGGGAGCCTTTTCAGGCTTCCCTCCTGAAGAAAAGAGATAATGGGATCAGAGCAGGCGGGCAGGAGATGCCGTTTCAGCCTGTAGGGCCGGTTACCGGTAGGTTGTCATTTCGCTGAGCGACTTGCGGTTTTTTGGTACGGGAGTGAAGTCTTTCGTGGGGTAGCCGAGGGGGTGAAGGCGAAAATTTCTTCTTTTTCATCCATCCCGAGAGCGTTTTTCAGAACCTGAAGGTCGAATGCGCCTATCCAGCAGGTGCCGACGCCTTCTTCTGCTGCGGCCAGAATCATGTGGTCGAGCGTTATGGCCAGGTCGGTTTCAAGTGAGTTATAGCTGTCGGCTGGACGGACCCAGGCGTTTTCATACCGTCCACTGACAATGAGAATGGCGGGGCTGTATGGAACCAGTTGCGGGAGTAGCATGCGTGTACTTTTTCAAGCATGGCGGGTGTCTGCACAAGGGTAAAGTGCCATGGCTGAAGGTTTTTTGCTGAGGGGCAAGCCGACCTGCTTCAAGAATGCGGCCTATTACCTCATCGGGATTGGGTCTGTTCTGAAGCTGCGGGTGCTGCAGCGCTCTGCTGCAAGTTGAAGGAAGCTCATGGCTTTCGTCTGTTTGCTTTTCATGCGTGGTGGATACCACCGAAATCTTTTGATATGCTGTGAAACATCTTGTTCGTTGCCGTCTGCATGATCATCGACATGCCGGCATTGGTCATTGTCCGGATGATTGGCTCTGGCAGAATCCGGAACGCAGGATAGAGGACGAAGCTGACATCTATTCTGAGATCAAAGTGGACTTTGGTTTTTTCGGGTTCCATGGCCTCCATCACCATATCGGCAAATGCTTTGCCTTCAAAAACATGGTTTTTCGGGTCATCCACGGGGTTGGAAAGCTGGTGGTGGTGCCATTTGATTTTTCGGCCGACTGTGTGGCGGCTGATTGTGTCGTCGTCAAGTTCCGCAGGATCAAGAGTCTGGAGCTCTTCAGGCAAAGCTACGAGCAGTTCATGTGACTGATGGACATAAAAAAGGACATCAAACGGGTTGTTCTGGGGGTCGGTGACGCGGAAGTGCCACCGGTAGACATCCTCTTCGTCGGTGAGCTCTACATTGTGGCAGAAGGGGTTGAATCCCAGGATTTTTTTCTGGTCTGAGAGGTAGTCAACCGTGCGCTCGAAGGGAGCGGGAAAAATCCATTCACCTTTGCTTTTGCCTGTGGCTTCCATTTCCATTCTCTTGTGCGCCCTCTCTTCCTTCTAGGTTAATGGTTGTCTTGCGGGTGTTACTGCTGGGCGGCCTGAAGCCGCTCGGTCTGGTCGTGCATTTTCAGGCGTCGATGAGCTCGCCGATCTCCCCCTGCATGAACTGCGGAAGTGCGTGCGTGGTGAATCCTATGCGGTGGTCGGTCACGCGTGACTGGGGTAGTTGTATGTCCTGATTTTTGCGCTGCGGTCTCCTGTTGCCACCATGGTGCGGCGAAGGTCGGCCCGTGCCTGCTGCTGCTCGGCAAGCTGAATGTCGAACAGCTTTGCTCTGAGCATTTTCATGGCTCTTTCCTTGTTCTGGAGCTGTGAGCGCTCTTCCTGGCATGCAGCACCATGCCAGTGGGCATATGGGTGATGCGTACGGCGGTTTCCACCTTGTTGACATTCTGCCCCCCTTGCCTCCGCTGCGTAGGTATCTAAGCGCAAATCCTCTTTTCGGATTTCCACATCAACCTCTTCGGCCTCAGGCAGCACTGCAACGCTTGCGGCTGAGGTGTGGATTCGTCCTTGGGTTTCTGTGTCGGGTACGCGCTGTACGCGGTGCACACCGCTTTCGTATTTCATTGTGCCGAATACATCGTGGCCGGTAATGGAGATGGTTGCTTCACGAAATCCCCCGGGTACGGAGCTTTCATTATAGTCAAGCATCTGGAAGTTCCATCCCTGTTTTTCAGCATAGCGCTGGTACATGCGAAAAAGGTCGGTTGTGAAAAGTGCGGCCTCTTCGCCTCCGGTACCTGCCCGGATTTCCAGAATGACATTGCGTGAGTCGGCTTCGTCCTTGGGAAGCAGTAGTACTTTGATTTCCTGCTCAAGAGCGGGTATCTGGCGCTGCAGTTCCTCGATTTCCTCCTCCACAAGCGCTTTCATCTCCTGATCCTGTTCGTTCTTCAGGAGCTGGCGGGAGTCTTCGAGCTGCTTTTTAATATGGGAGTAGCGATCATAGGTTTCAACAATTTCCCGCAGGTCGCTGTACTCTTTGTTGAGTTTTCTGAATCGCGTCTGGTCACCGGCTGCATCGGGGTCGGCGAGCAGACGCTCAAGGTCGAGGTGGCGCTCTTTTATGGACTGAAGGTTGTCGAACATGTGTTCAGCCGGCGGCTCAGGGGTTCAGGATGTCGTTGATGAGAATGTAGGCGAACAGTGTCAGGAGAAGCACCATGCCGATCTGCTGGATGCGCATTTTCACTGCAAAGGGGATTTCACGACGGATAATGCCTTCCACGGCATTGATTGCGAACTGGCCGCCGTCAAGTGCGGGGATAGGGAGCATGTTGATGATGGCCAGCGATATGGAGAGAACGGCAAGGAAGAAGAGGAAGCTGACGGGCCCCTGCTCTGCGCTGCGGTTGGCAATTTTGGCGATTTTGATGGGGCCGCCAACTGATTTGCGGAAGTCTTCCTGCCCGGAAAAAATTTTGCCGAATCCCTGGACGGTAAGGGCACTCATTTTCCATGTTTGAGTAAAGCCACTGGCAACGGCAGCAGGAAAGGAGAGTTTGACTCGCTCTGTGGTTGCAGGCTGGCGGAGCATGATGCCGATTTTGCCGTCTTTTCCGGGGGTGATTGCGGCGGAGAGGGTGGCTGCACTGTCTTTCCAGGTGAAGTTCAGTGCTTTGCGGGGTGCGATGAAATAATGCCGACAACCTCGGTCCAGTCTGAAACAGTATTCCCATCAATTGCCGTAATGAGGTCGCCCGGCTTCAGTCCACCCTGTTCAGCGGGGTTTCCTGCCATGACCTGGTCAATGACAGGAGGGACAATCGGGCGAATGCCAAATCCTTCAGCTTCGTTGAGTTTGCCGAGAATGTTCTTGGGGCACTGATGGTGAATGTTGTGCCGTCGCGAAGAATGGTGTAGGTAAGGGCGTCGGCAGTGAACCGTTCGGGTTCAAGTGCGTCTTCCCATGTGGCAACGGGGGTTCCGTTGGCCTCCACAAAGCGGTCGCCGGTTTTGAGACCCATCTGGTCAAAAATGGATCCGGTTTCCACGAAGGCCGGGGTAGCCGTGCTGGTGCGTGATTCACCGAGGGTGTAGGTGACGCCAATGAATATTGCGGCGGCAAGCAGAAGGTTCATGGTGACACCTCCTGCCAGCACGATGAGGCGCTGCCATACCGGTTTGGCGCGGAACTCCCATGGCTGGGGCGCGGAGGCTTCAAAATCGGTGTCGAGGCTTTCGTCAACCATGCCGGCTATTTTTACATAGCCCCCAAGCGGAAAAACGCCGAGGCCGTACTCTGTATCACCGATCTTCTTTTTCCACAGCCGCATGTTATAGAAGTCGAACCCGATGTAGAACTTGTCGACCCTCATGCCGAAGAGCTTGGCTGTCAGAAAGTGGCCGAGCTCGTGGACGGTGACGAGAATGAATATGGCTACAATGAAAAAGAATATCGTGCTCAGAAAGTCCATGATTGTTGTCGTTTATCGTATCAGTGGTTCATCAATGCTTCAGGAAGAAATAAAGGTGCTGGCAGTTTGACGGGCCCATCGGTCGGCATGGATGTATTCGTCAAGCTCCATCGGGGTGTAGGCTTCGTGCGCCTGCATGGTTTTGTCGACGGTGTCGGCAATGTCGGTGAACCCGATTTGTTTGTTGAGGAATGCGGCAACGGCTATTTCGTTGGCTGCGTTGAGGACTGCCGGGTAGGTTTTGCCGGCCTTGAGGGCGTCGAATGCAAGCTGGAGCGCGGGAAAGCGAACCATGTCGGGCTCTTCAAAGGTGAGGGTGCCGATTTCTGCAAGGTTGAGTTTTTTGACGCCGCTTTCGCTCCGCTCGGGATAGGAGAGGGCGTAAGCAATCGGGGCGCGCATGTCGGGGGATCCAAGCTGGGCGATGACGCATCCGTCTCGATATTCAACCATGGAGTGGACAATGCTCTGGGGGTGGACAACAACGCCTATTCTGTCGGCTGGCATGTTGAAGAGCCAGTGGGCTTCAATGACTTCAAGCCCTTGTTCATCATGGTTGCTGAATCAATGGTGATTTTTGCTCCCATAGTCCACTGCGGGTGCTTCAGGGCCTGCTCGGGACCGGCTTTTTTCATCTCTTCCAGCGGCGTGTTGCGGAAGGGGCCACCTGAGGCTGTAAGGATGATGCGCTCCACATCTTCAGCACGGTGGCCGAGGAGCGACTGAAAGATTGCTGAGTGTTCGCTGTCTACCGGAAGGAGCTCGACGCCGTTCTGCTTGACCAGGTCGGAAACCAGCTGGCCGGCTACAACAAGGGTTTCCTTGTTTGCAAGGGCTATGTCTTTTCCTGCCTTGATCGCCTTGATGGTGGGTGTGAGGCCTGCAGCGCCCACAATGGCCGACACCACCATGTCCGATCCTTCGGCGGCGGCAACGGTTCCTGCTCCTTCAATGCCGTGGACGATTTCGGGGCGGTCGGCTGGGCCGAGAAGGGTTTTCAGTTCGTCGGCAGCGTTCTCGTCCCTTACGGAGACTATTGTGGGCCGGAACTCTTTGATCTGTTCGGCAAGCGCATGCACATCGTGGCCTTCTGCAAGACCGACAACACTGAAACTCTCTTTATGCCGGCGGACGACATCGAGGGTGCTGAGGCCGATTGAGCCTGTACTGCGAGAATGGAGAGAGCTCTCATAATGGTGGAGACAAAAGGTTGCAGGGTTTACTTGCCGTAAAAAGCTGAATTTAGCCTTTTTCAGCAAGGCTTACAAGAAGCAGGCCGTTCCCGGTGGAGGAACGGCTTTTTCTTTTTGTTTTTCTCGGAAATTAAGGTATAATAAGCCCCCTCAAGGGTCTCTAGCTCAGTTGGTTAGAGCAACTGGTTTACACCCAGTAGGTCGGGGGTTCGAATCCCTCGGGACCCACCAGTCTCAATTCTCAGAAGCATTTCTCGACTCCTTCAGCCGCTCTGCGGCTGCCTGGAGCTCCAGCAGTTCCTCTTCACTGATTTCCGGATCCTTTCCGTTCGAGTCTGCTGCAGGTATTTCCGGCTTCTCTTCTTCGGGTTTTTCGCTGCAGTCCACTTCGTGTTCGGAGTTTCCTCCGCCGGGACGCTTTCCGAGTATTTCCTCTATCTGGCAGTACTGGAGCATCTCTTTGGCAAGCAGTTCTCCGGCAAGCCGTTCAAGTTTGTCGCGGTTTTCCTCCAGCAACGCCCTGACGCTTGCAGCAGCACTTTCCACAATCTCTTTTACCTCCCGGTCAATCAGGTGGGCGGTCTCTTCTCCGTACTTCTTCTCCATGCCCGGCGCCCCATAGTAGGGGTTGTTGCTTTCGTAGAAGGAGAGGTTGCCGAGTTTTTCGCTCATGCCGTACACGGTGACCATGTTGTAGGCTATGCCGGTGATTTTTTCAAGGTCGTTCTGGGCACCGGTTGAAATTTCTCCAAACACGGCCTCTTCTGCCAGTCTTCCGCCAAGGAGCCCGCAGATTCTTGCCAGAGCTCTTTTTTGGTCATCAGGTAGCGGTCTTCCAGCGGTATGTTCATGGTGTAGCCGAGCGCGCTCATTCCGCGGGGAACAATGGATATTTTCTGCACCGGATCGTTTTCTGCCATCATCCAGCTTACAATTGCATGGCCTGCTTCATGGTAGGCGACAATCCGTTTTTCTTTGGGGTTGATGACCTTGTTCTTTTTCTCAAGGCCGGCAACAACCCGCTCAATTGCGTCTTCGAAGTCTTTCATTTCAATGCTCTCCTTGTTCCGGCGTGAGGCCAGAAGAGCAGCTTCGTTGGCAGCATTGGCAATTTCAGCACCGGCAAATCCCGGGGTTTGAGAGGCAAGGGCCTTCAGGTTCACATCGGGCGAGAGCGAAAGCTTTTTGGTGTGCACCCTGAAGGTGTCCATGCGCCCTTTCAGGTCGGGTTTGTCGACCATGATCTGGCGGTCGAAACGGCCGGGGCGCAGCAGGGCGGGATCAAGCACATCGGGGCGGTTGGTGGCGGCCATGAGGATAACCCCTTGTCGGTGGCAAACCCGTCCATTTCAACCAGCAGCTGGTTCAGGGTGTTTTCGCGTTCGTCGTTGCCTCCCATCATGGCCCCTTTTCCGCGGCTGCGGCCAACAGCATCAATTTCATCAATGAAGATGATGCAGGGGGCTTTTTCCTTTGCCTGTTTGAAGAGGTCGCGGACTCGTGCTGCGCCAACGCCGACAAACATTTCAACGAAGTCGGAACCGCTGATGCTGAAGAAAGGGACATCGGCTTCTCCGGCAACGGCTTTTGCAAGAAGGGTTTTCCCTGTTCCGGGAGGGCCGACGAGCAGCACTCCTTTGGGAAGTTTTCCGCCAAGTCGGGTGTATTTTTTCGGATCCTTGAGGAAGTCGACTACCTCCATCACCTCAGCCTTTGCTTCATCAAGCCCTGCTACATCGGTAAAGGTGATACGGGTGTGTTCGTCAAGGTTTTCGTAGAGGGCCGCCTTGTTTTTGCTGATGTTCATGAACTGGGCTCCGGGGCCGCCGGCTCCACCCATGCGTCTGAAAATAAAGAAGTAGAGGCCGAGGAGCAGGGCGAAAGGGAGAATCCACTGAATGAGTTCGCCTATCCAGGTGGTGCCGGGAGTCCCCTCATATGTGACGCCGTGTTCTTCAAGCAGCGCTGTGAGCCCTTCGTCGCGCACGGGGTTGACCTCAACCTCGTTCGGGTTCTTTTTTCCGGTCGGCAGAAACTGGCGGGTTGGCTCGTTTTTTTCTTCAACCACGGGCAGGCCGCTGTCCACACCGGGCTTGAGGGTGACATAGAGTTTTTCCGGTGCAATCTTTACCGATTCCACCTTATTTTCAACTACAAATGTCCGGAACGAGCTGTAGGGAATTTCGCGGGTTGACCCTGACCAGAAAAAAGCAAGCTGTACGCCGATGAGAAGCAGAATTACCGCCACATAGTACATCATGGGGAGTTTCGGCCGCTTTTCGGTGTTTTCGGGTTCTGAATTATAGGGATTTGAGGGCTTCAGAGAATTTTTTGGCATCGATTCTGACAGTCATTATTATAATTGCATCGTATCATCTCCACCGAACGCTGATTCGGGGCAGTTTCCAATTTACTGGAATCTTCCATTAAATGAAGCATATCGTTGGAAAACATATCATATATTAGTTGATGAATCAATGCTTTCGGGTGGTTATTAGTTGCACCCCGGTGGAGGGTGGTCTTGAGTCTTTTGTTGTAACGATCATGAAGAAAAAGAGTTATGAGTGCAGCCCGTAACAAGGCAAACCAGCGGATTGCAGCGCTGAAATCACTGCTGTGTGTTGGTCTCGATACTGACCCGGGGAAGATTCCTGAGGTTTTTTCATCCTGCCCGAATCCTGTTTTGGAGTTCAACCGCTCAGTCATCAGGGCTACCTGCGATTCAGCGGTATCATATAAAATCAATACGGCATTCTACGAGTCGCGGGGCATTGAGGGTTTGCGCGACATGGAGGCGACCCTTCGGGAGATTCCCGGGGAGTGCCTTGCCATTGCAGATGCCAAGCGGGCCGACATCGGCAATACCAGCCGGATGTATGCCCGTGCTTTTTTTGAGCATTGGTCTTTTGATGCAATTACGGTTGCTCCGTATATGGGAGAGGATTCGCTTGAGCCGTTTTTCTCCTACAGCGACAAGCTGGTGTTTGTGCTCTGCCTCACCTCCAATGCCGGTTCGGCTGATTTTGAGGAGCAGCAGCTCGAGGGCGGAGAGATGCTTTACCACAGGGTTCTCGACAGGGTTTCGGGTTGGAGTTGCGGCGGCAATGGGGGCGTGGTTGTGGGCGCGACGAAAAGCGCAATGCTTGCCGATATCCGGAGCAGGGCTCCGGGGCTGTTTTTTCCTGATACCGGGTGTGGGTGCGCAGGGCGGGTCGCTGGAGGAGGCGGCTGAAGTGGGCGTTGACGCCGACCGGTGCAGCGCGCTCATCAACATCAGCCGGAGTCTTATCTATCCGGCCGGCACTTTTGGCTCCATAGGGGAGTATGAGGAGGCAGTTGCCCTTGAAGCCCGCCGTGTGCACGAGGCTGTCAGGAAGGTACTGTAGATTTTTTTCAGGCAGCGGATAGCTGCCGGGTCATCTAAATGATTGGAATGCCATGTGTGGAATTGTTGGATACATTGGAATGCGCGAAGCTGCACCGATTCTTCTTGCCGGTCTGCAGCGGCTTGAGTACAGAGGGTATGATTCTGCAGGAATAGCGCTGCAGAACGGGGGGCTCCCGTTCATGAAGCAGAAGGGCAGCGTTGGCGCTCTGCAGGCGGCTTATGAAGAGTCGCCCGCAAAGATGGCGGGAGCGACGCTTGGCATCGGCCATACCCGTTGGGCAACCCACGGCGACCCCAGCGACCGCAACGCCCATCCACACATGAACACCGATGAAGATATTGCTCTCATTCACAACGGCATTGTGGAGAACTATTCCCTGCTTCGCAAGGAGCTGATCAGCGAGGGGTATGTATTCCGCAGCGATACGGATTCAGAGGTTCTGGTCCATCTGGTGGACCGCATCTGGAAAACCGACCCTTCCCTCGGCCTTGAGTCTGTGGTGCGTGCAGCGCTGCGCCATGTTGAGGGAGCGTACGGGCTCTGTGTAATTTCTCCCCGTGACCCCGATAAAATAATTGTTGCCCGCAAGGGCAGCCCTCTGGTCATCGGCATTGGTGAAGGTGAGTATTTCATTGCTTCCGATGCTGCTCCCATTGTGGAGCATACCAATAAGGTGGTTTATCTGTCTGATGGTGAAATGGCAGTGGTTACCCGTGAGGTTATCAGGTCAAAACCATTGAGAATATTGAGACCGAGAAGGTTGTTACCGAACTCGACTTCTCGCTTGAAAAAATTGAGAAGGGTGGCTTTGAGCATTTTATGCTGAAAGAAATTTTTGAGCAGCCCGAGGTCATGCGCGATGTGATGCGCGGCCGGGTAAGAATTGAAGAGGGACGGATAGTGCTGGGAGGTATTGAGGATTATCTCGACCGGCTCAAGCAGGCAAAACGGATTGTCATCTGCGCCTGCGGTACCAGCTGGCATGCGGGTCTTATCGGCGAGTATCTCATTGAGGACTTTGCCGCATTCCGGTTGAGGTTGATTATGCCTCGGAGTTCCGGTACCGGAACCCTATCATTGGTCCTGACGATGTGGTGATTGTCATATCGCAGTCGGGTGAAACCGCCGACACTCTTGCTGCTCTTCGTGCGGCAAAAGAGAGGGGTGCCATGGTGATGGGCATCTGCAATGTGGTTGGCTCCACCATCCCCCGCGAAACCATGTGTGGCATCTACACCCATGCAGGTCCGGAGGTTGGTGTTGCGTCAACCAAGGCCTTTACCGCGCAGGTGATTGTGCTCTATATGCTTGCTCTTGCGCTGAGCAAAGGGAGGACCATTTCGCATGATGAAATGCGTCTCAATCTGAAGGAACTGTCGCAGGTTCCCGGGCATGCGGCAAAAATTCTGGAGCTGGACGCCCAGATTCAGACGATTGCTGAAAGCTTCAAGGATGCGCGGAACTTTCTCTACCTCGGTCGCGGCTACAACTTCCCTGTGGCTCTTGAGGGTGCACTGAAACTCAAGGAAATCTCCTATATCCATGCCGAGGGGTATCCTGCGGCGGAGATGAAACATGGACCGATTGCCTGATTGACGAGGACATGCCGGTTATCTTCATTGCCACGCGCGACAGCTCATACAACAAAATTCTCAGCAACATTGAAGAGGTCCGGAGCCGCAAGGGCCGTGTGATTGCCATTGCCAGCGAGGGCGACACCGAGGTTGCCCGTCTTGCCGAACATGTCATCTACATTCCCCAGGCCTCTGCACAGATTATGCCGCTGCTCACGGTCATTCCTTTGCAGCTGCTCTCTTACCACATTGCCGCCCTCCGCGGCTGCAATGTGGACAGGCCGCGCAATCTCGCTAAATCGGTGACAGTGGAGTAATGGCAAAACGCATCAAGATGGATGAAGACGAGCGCTTCTCAGGCGTTCTTGCCGATCTGGAGTCAATCAGGCAGGATATTCTGGAGAGCGGCCGCCTGGTAGAGCTTACCGGTACAGAGGATTGTGATTTTGCTGTTGCTTTCGACCGGTATGGCCGTGGAAACACGGCTGAGCCTGCGATTTTCATCAAAATCCAGTCAGCCGGGGATTTTGATGTCGATGACGGAAGACTGGACGATTTTGAGGATTTTGTTGTCAGCCGGATTTCGGACGCTTCGCTTGAGTGGACGATGGAGGTGAAGGAGCTGCTGGGCGACGACAGGCTGGTTGTTCTTCTCATCAATGGCGAGGAGTGTTGAAGAGTACTGCTAAATCCCTTTCGTTTTTCCCTTCCGGGGTGCTATCTTCAGTATGAAGCCCCTTTGCAACCCCAAACATTTCAACGAATGAGGAATATTCGCCTGTATGCCGGGCTGATTGTCTGTCTGGTGCTCAGTGCCCCGCTGCTGCATTGCGGTGAGCTTGCGGCCGGCCAGAAAAAGGATATCCTGAAGTTCAACAAAATGTATGAGCGGGGGAGTATGCTGAGGCTGCTGACTTTGAGCTTGATCGCATTGGCGACGACCGTTCGGATAAGGCGAAGCTGCTGCAGTCGCTGCAGGCAGCGGCAGCCTTGCGTTATGACAGCCGGCTGGAGCTGAGTTCCCGGCTGTTCGACGAGTCGGATGCCATTTTGAGGGAGCATGAGGAAAAACTTCTGGCATCAACTGCCTCTTCCTCTGCCGGCGCTGTTCTTCTCAATGACAGTTCACTGGATTATAAGGGAACGGTGTACGACGGGGTGATGCTCAATACCTATAACGCCCTGAATTTCTGGGAGGCAGGCAAGACTGATTTGGCTCGTATAGAGTTCAATCGTGCGCTTGAGCGCCAGCGCAGGGCCGTTGAACGGTTTGCTTCAGAAATTGAGAAAACGCGCCGCGCGCTTGCTGAAAAGCAGGCATCGGGTTCGGTTCCCCTCGATGTTGAGCGCAGGGCCGATTCGCCCGAGGTTGATGCCCTCATCCAGCAGAATTATTCCAACATCTTTGCGTTCGAGCCTATCCTGATTTCGCCAACCCGTTTGCGAACTATGCGGCGGGGCTGTTTTTTTCTTTCCCAGAAAGACTACCCAAGGGCTGAGGAGCAGCTGAAGCGGGTGGTGGGCATGAGCGGCATGGATTCCCCTGCAAAGGGCGATCTGGCGCTTGTTGTTGAGGCTCTTGGGGGCAAGGAAGATGTTGGCGCGTATACCTGGGTGATTTTTGAAAACGGATCGGGGCCGGTTCGTGAGGAGATTCGTCTTGACCTTCCGCTTTTCATTGTGAGCCGGACGGTGAAGTATACGGGCATTGCCCTGCCGACACTCGCATTTCGGGAAAAAGGGTGTGAGTATCTGAACCTGAAAACGGGCGACGAGACGGTGGGCCGCACTGCGGTGCTTTCAAGCATGGACCGCGTGGTGCAGACGGAGTTCAAAAAGAGATATCCGGCGGTGCTTCGTCGTGCCATTGCATCGGCAGCGGTGAAAACGGTTGCGCAGGCGCAGGTGCAGAAGCAGCTTGGCGATATTGGTGGTCTGCTCGGAGGCCTTGTGCAGCGGGCAACGACCATAGCCGATACCCGCATGTGGACAGCCTCCCGAAAGAATTTCAGGTGGCGAGAATCAAAACCCCTGAAGATGGCCGGCTGGAGATAGTCTCTTCCGAAGGCCGATCGTTTGCTGTGACTGTCCCGCCGGGCGCCAGATCAATAGTCTATATCAAAATCCCGTCCATGGAGGCCCGTCCCTATTGCAGTGTTACGGCTATGGATGCTTTACCTGCCAGAGATGCTGCGGTTTCCGTTTCGTCTGGCAAGGCCCTTTCAACCACAGAACAGTCATTGCCATGATCAAAAAAACCCCCGTGATTTTTCTTCTTCTCCTTCTTGTTCTTGGAGGGTGCGGCAGCTCAAAACTCAACGACCGCCGCGCGAGCATTATAGACGGCTCAATCAAGGGCAAGATTGTGCTGCAGGAACTTTCTTCGGTCATCAGTTCCGACGGGCTGATGTCTGTTCAGGTGACGGGAAAAAATACCACCGGCAGGTACAGACTTCTTGAATACCGGATGGAATGGTTCGGTATGGACGGGATGCTTGTTCCCACCGTCATGACGAGGTGGGTGAAGTTTCCGGTTTTTGAAAAATCCAGCTTCAGTTTCCGGGCTGTAGCTCCGAAGGCACCGGTCAAGGATTTCAGGGTCATTATCAGAAAAGCTCAACAGTAACAGTAAAACAGAGAGGAGAATGATATGAAAAAGCTTTCCGCAATACTTGCGCTGCTTTTTTTCAGCGGATGCGCCACACCGGTGACTCATATTGATACGAATAATGATAAGGGCAAAGCGGTCATGGGGCTTGATTACCGCGATTTCCAGACAGCAGCCGGTGAGGCTGTCAGCTCCATGCTTCAGTCCGGCGCGGTTGCCAAGCCGGGCGGGGGGCGCTATGTGCTGGCCATTTCGCGTATTGTCAATGATACCATGCAGCGGATTGATACCGACCAGCTTGTCAAGAAAATACGGGTTGATCTTCTGCAGAGCGGCAAGGTTGTGGTGACCACAGCTGTCGGACTTACGGGTCCTGAAGATCCGATGGCGATGAAGAGCCGCCAGCTTCGCCAGTCGGCTGAATTCAACCAGAGCACGGTTGCTGGTACCGGACAGATGATTGCGCCGGATCTCAGCCTCTCGGGAAAGCTTCTTCAGCGAAATATCCGCGTTTCAAGCGGTACCCAGCAGGTTGAATATTATTTCCAGCTTACTCTTACCGACATCAGTACCGGCCTGGCGCTCTGGGAGGGCGAGAGCTTTATCGGCAAGCGGGGAAGCAGCAAAAGCGTTTCCTGGTAACCGATGATGCACCGTGTGGCTATAGGCGCAGGGCTGCTGATGTTCAGCCTCTCTGCGCTCCCGTTCTGTTCGGGCGAAGTGATGGTTGTCGATTATCTTGATTCGGGCACCCGGCCTGACAGCCTTTTTCAGTTCCCTCTTCCCCAGGGAGCTCTTGATGTTGAGCCTGCAGACTCTTTGGCAGTGACTCCGTTGCCGGTTCTGGCTGAACTGCAGAAGGTGCTGGCGGAAGCCCGGTTGATTCGTCGGTAGCTATGCCTGACTCTTTGTCCGCCTCGTCTTCAGTTTCCGCAGGGGACTCTCTGGCAGTTTCTTTGCCCGACACGCTCTCTGTGCCGCCCCTCCCCTCCTGCTCCAGAGTATGATTTTTAATATCCTATCCCCATATGGCCATGAGAAAATATATTCCATTCATTATTGCTCTGCTGTTTCTGCCTGGTATGGCCGGTGCAGCGGGCGCTGTGACGCAGGTTGAAATAACGGGTTACGGTGCCACCCGTCAGGAGGCTATACGCGACGGTCTGACTGAAGCCATACGCCAGAATAACGGCGTCCGCATCAGCTCCGGGAAAGAGTATCAAAAGAATGATGTTCCTCTGCCCTGGCCGGGTGATACCCTGGCTGTGAGGCCTGTTGGGGAAATGCAGCTTGTGGGCAGCGATGTGAGAGAGACAAGCAAGGGAACGGTCCGCCAGTACAGGGTGATGGATGAGCGCCAGCTGGAGGATGGCCAGTGGGCGGCGCGCCTTCTTGTTGCCTTTACCCATTACAGAAGCCCGGGAGTTGCCTCGCAAAACCGCCGTCGGATTGCTGTTCTGCCTTTTCAGGCTTCGCAGTTCTCTTTTATGTTTGGGGGCCGGGAAGTGCCTTCGGACGAGATTTCTTCGCGACTGTCGCAGCGTCTGGTTGCAGAGCTGACACAGAGCCGGCGGTTTTCGGTTCTTGACAGGGAGTACCTTTCTGCCTACCTGCAGGAGAAACATCTCATCCTTTCAGAGGATGCGGCCGATGATGAACTGCTCAAAATGGGGGCAGTGCTGGGCGTTGACTACATGCTTGTGGGCACCATTGCTGAGGCGGGGGAGCGTTCCTCTGGCGTTCTTATTCCTATGACCGGAGAACAGGTACAGGAGAGCAGTGCATCCCTTGTGGTTGACTACCGGATTATTGTTATGGCGACCCGGGAAATAAAATGGGCCGGGACGGAGACTGTTGCTCTTGACAAGCCGACTGGCGGCCCCGATGCTCTTTGCCGTGAAGCTGCCCGGATGGTGGTTCAGCATGCAATGGCAAATATCTATCCGCTTCAGATTGTGGGAAGCAATGCTGCAGGAGAGGTGCTGATAAATCAGGGTGGCATTACCCTGCAGGTGGGCGAATTGCTGGATGTGTTCGCTGCCGGAGAGAAGGTTTTTGATCCCTATACGAAAGAGTCGCTGGGCGCTTCTGAGTCACGGATCGGCAGGGTCCGGGTGGTTCGCGTCTCAGCGAAAAAGTCTTACGCTGAAGTTGTTGAAGGGGAGCTTGAGGCGATGGCCAGCGGCAGTATCTGCCGGAGGGGCGGGGAGACGGCCGCACTTCCTCCTGAAGGTGGCAAACCCTCCTCCATCCGTTTTTCGGGAAGCGGTGGAGTTCTTCTGCCCTTTGACCGGTAGGTTAGAATACTTCATCGGGAATTTTTCCCATTTCTTGCTGGTTAGCACATATTCCTGCCTCTTGTCCATACCTGGCACAGGGGGCGTCTTTTTTTCATACAAAAGAGAGTGTGGTTATGCAGGGTCAGGTTGTCATTACAGGCGCTACCGGTGTTATCGGGGCGGAGATTGTTGCAAAGCTTGCCGCAAGGGGAGAGGCTGTGGTGGTGCTGGCCCGGTCGCCCGAGTCGGCTGAACGGAATGTTCCGGGTGCACGGAAGTATGTCAGGTGGGATTCGGATATGCAGGACGGGGAGTGGCGGGAATATATCGATGGGCCAAAGCTGTGATTCATCTGGCGGGAAAGCCTCTGCTCGAAACCCGCTGGACCCCGGAGCATAAAAAAAGAGTGTTATGATTCCCGGATTCTGGGTACCCGTCATATCGTTGACGCCATTGCTCATGCGGCCGTGAAACCCGGCGTGCTCATTTCGGCCTCGGCCGTGGGCTATTACGGTTCGTTTGATCGGTGTGACGATACTCCCGGTATTACGGAGTCGGGCAAGCAGGGCCGTGACTTTCTTGCTGAAATATGTGTTGACTGGGAGCGGGAGGCGCTGAAGGCAGAGGGTGTGCGTCTGGTGCTTTTGAGAACCGGTATTGTCCTGTCATCAAAAGGGGGAATGCTTGAAAAGCTGCTTGGGCCATTCAATATGTTTGTTGGAGGCCCTGTGGGGTCCGGCAATCAGTGCATTTCATGGATACATCTTGATGATGAGATTGATGCGATTCTTGCGGCTCTTGATCATGATGCTGGCACGGCCCGATAAATCTCGTTTCGCCGCGTCCTGTGTCGATGAGGGAGTTTGCTGATACACTGGGCAGTGTTCTTGGCCGGCCGGCTCTGCTTGCGGTGCCGAAGCTTGCCGTGAAACTGCTGCTTGGAGAGGGTGGTGAGTATGCCGCTTCGGGTCAGAAGGTTGTCCCTGCATTTCTACAGGAGAAGGGGTATGCCTTTCATTTCACGGATCTTTCCGTTGCACTGAAAGATCTTATTGACACTGGCAGATAGGCGGGAAGGAGGAAATAAAAAAGCCAGGCGGACAAGTGCTGTTCCGTCTGGCTGTAGACTTTGGTCCTTATGAAAGGATCAGTAATCCCTTCTTGCAGGGCGTTCTTCACGGGGTCTTGCTTCGTTGACCGTGATGGTGCGTCCGCTGAGCTCTTTCTCGTGCATTGACTCTATTGCTTCGCGTGCTTCACTGTCGTTAGGCATGTCAACAAAACCGAAGCCTTTTGAACGGCCTGAGAATTTGTCGGTGATGATGTTTGCGCTGTCGACCTGACCGAAAGCGGAAAAGGTGTCGCGAAGATCATCTTCGGTGATGGAATAAGGCAGGTTACCTACATAAATATTCATTGTTTGGTCTCGGTATACTTGTGCATTTGTAGAAAAAAGAACGCTCAACAGGTAACCAAAGCACACATAACCTGTCAGCGATCAGCCAACCATTGGATGATTTCTAATCGTTAATTTACCGTTTTCCGTAATTTTTACCAAGAGGAAAATACACCCCCCCCTCTCGCCGGGCTTTATCATGGCGCAGGAATGAGCAGGCGCTTTCCTGTGCAATTGCTTTTGGTTGCCGGCAGGAATACGCGCTTATCTCCTGTTTGCCAAAACATCGCCCTTCTCTTTGTTTTTGGTTAGAAAAATAGCTATTTAAGGTCATTCGCCTTAAAATTTTAAGCAAACAGCAACTTCTTTATCTGCTTCTGGTTATGAAGAATAGACTGATTTCTGCCTTTCTGCTGCTCCCTCTTCTCCTGCATTCCGGCACCCCCCTCTATGGTGCTGAAGCGGTCTATACCGATTCGGGGACAACATCCTGGATGCTGACTTCCACGGCTCTCGTGCTTCTCATGATCCCGCCTTGCCATGTTCTACGGCGGTCTGGTGCGGACAAAGAATGTGATTGGCACCATGATGCACAGTTTCGGGGCAATGGTCATCATCGGCGTGCTCTGGCCGATGGTCGCTACGCCCTGAGTTTCGGGCCCGGTGTGCTCGGTGGTTTTGTTGGATGGGATCCGCAGTTGTTCATGCTGCAGGGTATTGACGACACCATCATGGATCGCACATTCCGAGTATGTGTTCGCCATGTTCCAGGCAAGTTCGCAATCATCACCCGGCGCTTATTGCGGGCGCGTTTGCTGAGCGGGTGAACTT
>PYLN01000006.1_pt1 | contig 36584 bp, 46 predicted proteins | sample 1675811 | NCBI WGS metagenome assembly PYLN01 (sample SAMN08732055, study PRJNA438928) | Freshwater metagenome, whole genome shotgun sequencing project. | isolation source: meromictic lake | place: Russia: Kandalaksha Bay | collected 2014-09
GTAACCAGATACTGGGTCTATGTCCTGAAACACCTCCACATCTCAGGAGCCACCATTCGAACCTGATGCAGGAGCGGTTTATGATCGCTTCGGCATCGCACAGGTACGACGGGCAGAGAAGATACCCAGGATGGGGGTTACGGAGGTGTGGGCAAGCCATTTATATTCTACAATACGGCGAATACACCATTACATAACCATAACTCACTCTACCCCACAACCCCTGCCGAGATGCGAGCCTGCCTCGTTAATTTCCTCTCCGGTGCACTCGAATCCTGCAGCTCCGATGGCTTTCAGCCGCTCCTCCGGTGTTACAATTGCCATGATCTTTTCACGGAACGCTTCGTCCGTCTTCATCTTCTCGATGAACGCTTTTGCCTGTTCTACTGACATGATGAGGGTCTCCTTGGTCTATCGTTATATGGAATTGGAATGTCACTTGGGTACTACGTTGAAATATATCACAGGCAGAGTGAAAAAGAAAGTGAAAAGCCCGAGAGGATGTGACCCTGCACCCGGTGAAGCGGTTCATCGGCAGAACGGAAAAAGGCTTTGACTTCCTCGGTTATCAGATTCACCCCGACCGCAAGCTCCGCCCCTCGGCTACGAGCCTGCACCGCACGACGGAACGCGCACGCCGGCTTTATGAGCATGGAGCATCAATCACGAGGCTCCGGCAGTACGTCACCCGTTGGCACCGCTGGCTCCTTGGGGGTTTGCACGAACTGGTAACCACCAAAGGCGGCGTAACCAGATACTGGGTCTATGTCCTGAAACACCTCCACATCTCAGGAGCCACCATTCGAACCTGATGCAGGAGCGGTTTATGATCGCTTCGGCATCGCACAGGTACGACGGGCAGAGAAGATACCCCAGGGATGGGGGTTACGGAGGTGTGGGCAAGCCATTTATATTTCAATAAATTTCAGCAACACATCAAATACGTGGCAACACCCCTGCGCGAGATGCGAGCCTGCCTCGTTAATTTCCTCTCCGGTGCACTCGAATCCTGCAGCTCCGATGGCTTTCAGCCGCTCCTCCGGTGTTTCAATAGCATGATCTTTTCACGGAACGCTTCGTCCGTCTTCATCTTCTCGATGAACGCTTTTGCCTGTTCTACTGACATGATGAGGGTCTCCTTGGAATTAAGTTAATTGAATGACTGACTGACTGACCTTTGGGGTCAAGCTGACTACTCCAGTCATAAATGTACGAGCATCTTCCGCTTTGTACGATGAAACAAATACTCACTTTTTCTGACAGAACATCACCAGCCGGTAATCAAGCTCTGCATAATGCATATTGTTGATTCTGATTGACTTCAGATCGATCAGCTCTTACCCCCTTAAATCATCACTGCCCTTGCCGGTGAAATGGCCTTCATGCAACAATCTGTTTTGAACCGGCACAGCCCTTCCCTGTAGGGCTTCAGGCTCGGGAGACCTCTCTTCAAGTTGCCGCAGCCAGTCAAGGGCATAGGCTTGGGCGTCATGTGCCGAATCGGCCATCCAGAAGCCGACATGGGAACCGCCACGGATAGAGTAGAACTCAGCCCCTCTTATCGCTTCACAAGCATACCGGGAATGCGTCTCCGGCAAATCAGCATCGTTTTCCCCATGCATGATCAGGGACGGGCATGAAATATTCGACAAGGGCAGTCGGTCATGCACATTCATGGCCTTCATATCGGTCATAAAGCCAAGCTTTCGCTTCGGCCAGTCTCGATACATCGTTGTAAACAGCGTATTTATGAACGCAAAACGATCGTCATCCCGCATGATTGCCTTGACCCTCAGGCCGATCTCATGATGTTCGAGAGAACTTTCCGTTTCAAGGAACTGCTTGATGACGCTTTCCGGAAAATGCTTCATCATGAAACGGATAAACCATGCGCCGGCGTTGCTCAAATAAATCGCCTTGGTTATCGCCGAAAGATCCTTAGCAATATCGTACTTGAGGCTCACCGAATCGATCTCGATCAGGGCACGGACCTTGTCTGGATGACGCTCAGCAAACTGATAGGTAGGAGGTCCGCCACCTGATGTCCCCATGGCGACCACTGAATCAATCTCAAGTGCCTCGAGCAGGGCGGCCAGTGCATCCCCCTGAGCCTCGACTGATTCCCCAAGACTGGCATCAGTGCCCAGATACCCTGGGCGTGATGGGGATATGATCCGGTATCCGTTTTTCCTGAACACCTCGACCATTGCCAACCCCTGATCATAGCCACCCGGGCTACCATGGGCAGAAAGGAGCACGGGGCCTTCACCCCTGTCAGCATACTCAATCACTCCCACAGATGTCTCTACAAAAGTCGGTCTATGGGCAAGACATTGACGGCAATCATCTGCCGTTGCAAACAAGTAATCACTCATAGCCATTCCTTCTTGACAAATTACCGATATGAATGCGCCCTTCTCTTTCACGCGGCATCCTTTGTCAAAACCGTTTTTTTAAAGAATAAATCTTTTTTCTCAGAGCATAATCGCCATATCTTTTAAGCCGCAGCAAAGGAGTACTAGTGGCGAGGCTATGGGCCCTCGTTACATTATTCAGTCACGCAGTAGTTGTAGACGATTGGCTATTATCAACTATATAAACAAGTTAACCCCATCTGTCATCAGCGTCAACTTGCTTTCAGATCGATCAGCTCTTACCCCCTTAAATCATCACTGCCCTTGCAAGCGAAAGGATCTCCATCTGCATCTCCATCGGGAAGAAATGCCCCCTGCCAGGGAGATCGTGCCATACTGCATGCGGCATCATCGCAGCGTATTTCTTCTGAAGCTCATAGGATACAAAGTTGTCTTCGTTGCCCTGAAAGATATGCACCGGAAATTCAATTTCATTCGGTCGGAACCCAAAGTCTTCGTAATCCATCTCTGCATCCCATGCAAGTCCTTTGGACCCCGTGCGGAAAACCTCAGCCTGAATACGCTGCATGATCTTTTTATTGGCTGGCACAGAAAGAATTCTTGCATCATCTGCTCCTGAAGCCGAAATGAAGCTTTTGTAATAACTTTCGGGTACTACTTTCTCCAGAGCCCCATCAGCCCAAAGAATGCCCTGAACATGAACGGAGATTTGTCAAGCAGTTTGACCGCAGTCCTGTCTGCCTTACTGAGCAGCTGACGATCTTCAGGAGCCTCAATGCCTGGCATCCCGGCCAGAGAAATAGCGCAGGTCAGCCGCTCTGGAATATGCCGGGCAACAGCCAGTGTGGGAGGACCACCACCGGACCAGCCAATGTGAGCAAACATGTCAATCTCCAATGCTGCCGTCAGCTGTTCAATATCGTCCACATAGTCCGGTAGACTATGGTGGGGATGAACATCACTCTGACCGTAACCGGGCCGGTCTGTCGCAATAATACGAAATCCTTTTGCTATGGCCGCTTCGTGGAAAATCTCACCCTCAAGCCGGCAGGAAGGGCCCCCATGGGCATAGATGACCGTATCTCCGTCTGGAGCACCGTACTCCTGGTAACAAAGCTTTCTACTGTCCTGAAGAACAATGAATGATGGTGTATCAAGCATGATGTCAGCCCTGGCCTTGTTTTATGTTTATGAGTCTAAAAGAATTCAATTTCATGCAAAAGAGCGGCCTGCGCGCATTATCCTACCGCTTCGACACCACAAGGGTCAGAAGCGCTGAGGCAAGCATAGACACGACAAAAAGCAGGAGCACCAGTTCCATCCCATGCGGGCCTGAAGAATCCAGAATCAGCCTGAAAGCCAGGGCTGACATAGCCAGCCACACTCCCGAACGAAGTAATCAGGCAATCCCCGCCGCTGCTGCAATTGAAAGCGCAGCAATTCCATACCACCCCTCCGCTTCAGGCAGAGCACTCACAGCAAATGCCAGAGCACCCGCAAAAGCTGGAAGGCAATATGCCACCGGCGCTCACCGGTCCGGTCGGAATGCATGCCATTGGTAACCGTGCCAATGGCCCCCGCAAACCAGGGAATGGAGGAAATCCCTCCAATGGCTCCGATGATAACCTTTCTGTCATGATATACCCTTATTGAATCAATACTGACCTGAGGTTGGCATGGGCAATCCACAACCATCCATGCGCTGTTTCCTGAAATACCGACATGCGTGGAGCAGGAGATTTTGAAAGCTTTTCTCCGTCGATGGTTTCCAGAGCTGCTACAGTATAGGTAACAACGAGTACCTTGCCGCTTCTTGTGGTTACAACATCATTGATGCTAATGTTGCCCATATGGAGATTGTTCATAAGGGCAATTTCCTCACTTCTGGTTCTGGCTCCATCCTGATGAATTGACTGAAACCCCTCTGGCATCATGGTCTCAATGGGCCTATACTGCCGGCTTTCATGTCCGAAAACAACTGCTGGACCAGCTGCATACCAGTTGTCTTATCAGAAGACGACGCATGCAGTGGGAGGGCTGCAGCACACATCAGTACAAGCAGACATACTATTTTTACTGATTTCATGACTTGCTCCATGATTTTAGGGTTGCGGTAAAGTCACTATACAGGGGGTGGCCCCCTGGCTTAAAATCCGAATCGTAGGCCGGCAAGGATGTTGTGGCTGTTCCAGTCCACACTCTCCGCTTTGATGCTTTTCAGGTTGACCGGGCGCAGGAACCTGTATCCCAGATCGGCCGTTATTGATTTTGCAAGCGGAATGCCAACCCCGGCACCGGCCTGAAGGGAAAATGCTGTTGAGTTGACATAGTCATCTCCGGTGTTGACATCCGTAACCCCGGTACCCGCCATGATGTAAGGAGCAAACCCTTTGCCAGTATCAAAATCAAGATAGCCGTTCAGAGACACAGTAAGGAATGACAGATCTCCCCATTCAGGGCGGCCAACATAGGGGTGCGACTGATAATCAATCCCAAGTTCAAGCCTGATAAGTGATAAATCATATCCCACGGCACCATTAAATACTGCACATTCTTTAAGGTCATGAGGTCTTCCGTCAAACTTGGCCTCTCCCGCAATACTGGCGCCAACAGAGGCGCTCACATAAGGTGCTGCCATTGAAATTGCTGGCGTAGTAACAAAACAGATACAAGCCAGCGCCACAAGAATGTTCCTTTTCATATCGAGATATGTTTTAATTGTTGTCAAGTGAGGAAATACTGACACAGGTCGTTCCTTATTGCTTATGCGCTGAAAGAAATTCAACTGCACGGCGTTGAGCAAGCAACGAATTTCTATTCATCCAGAAACAGACATGTGAGCCATATTCAATCCAGTGCCGCTCGGCACCCTTGATGCTTTCATAGGCATACACGCCATCATAGAATTTTACATCGGCGTCATGCGTGCCGTGTATGATGAGGCTGGGCACCCAATGCCCTCAAGAGGAAGGCGTGTATAGGTCCGGTAGATACTCATGTCGTTTTCGGTACCTGCCTCCCGTTTGTCATATGGATACATGGTGTTCATGAATGCATGAACGAAATCAAGGGCATCCTTATTGCCGAGGACATAGTCAATATGGTCCTGCAGCTGATTCTTGGTGAAGTAGCCAGTACTGGTAAAAAGCTCTTTTAGGTAAGAAGCCGGGCTGATTTTCTCGAATATATTCGCCAGCTTCTGTCCGAATGTTGTCGTAAATAGCATCTTCTCCGCAGCTCCAGTTGTTTCAGGAAGAGCATAATACCCGCTGACACTGTCAATGGCAATGAGAGCCCATACCCTTTCCGGATGACGCAACGCAAATACATATCCCGGAGGGCCACCAGCAGAAACCGTGACCACCGCCACTTTATCAATTCCCAGATGGTCGAGAAGCGCAGCAAACAGGTCAGCCTGCTCTTCCATTGAGCGGCCACTGTCGAGCGGCGTACCGAGGTATCCAGGCCGGGAAGGGCACAAAAAACTGTATTCGTTCTCATCAAGCCAGTTTCCAAGTATCACGCGGGCCTGATCGTATCCACCCATACCTCCATGCATGACCATAACTACAGGTGCGCCTGATCCTGTCAGAGAATACTCAATTGGCCCGCATCCTGTTTGAGCCACTTCTGGATCAGCAAATGCTCCAGGCATTAATTCAATCATGTTGGGTATGTATCATAAGGGTTGTTGAATGTGAAGAGGATGTTCTTTTGGGCAGAAGCATCAAGCCAGGACGATATCCGAAGAAAAAGCATACCCTGAACCGCTTGCGGTCTTGATGGGCGTATCAAGTTCGGTGGATATCTTTTTTCGCAGGCGATAGACAAGTGATTCAAGAGAGCGATTCGCGGATTCATTTATAGCATAACCCAGAATGGGGAGGAGTTCTTCGCGTGAAACAATATGCCCCGAAGCCTCTGCAAGAGCATAAAGAAACTGGTACTCTTTGGATGTCATCTTCACCAGGTCGCCTTCAGGGCTTTCCAGCGTCCAGTCTTCACCATTCAATCTCCAGTGGCCTTTCACTGCCTTGTTTATCGTGATAGCTGATGATGCATCAAGTTCAAGACGGCCGAATAGACTGTCAAGCGATGCTGCCAATTCTCGAAAGTCAACCGGCTTGAGAGATAGACATCTGCCCCCGATTCATATCCGGCAAGCGGTCTTCGACAGAAGTTCGTGCGGTCAGCATGAGGATACGCATTCCTGTGTTGGCCTGATGTATTGGGCAATCACCAGGCCGTCCTGATCGGGAAGGGCAAGGTCGAGAATTGCAATTGTGTAGGGGTGTGTGGAGACTTCGGCATAGAACTCCAATGCAGTTCCTACTCCGTGGATGTCATAGCCTTTAAGCCGGAGGTACTTGATGATGCTGTCGCGGAGGTCCTCGTCATCCTCGACAATGATGATACGCTTTGAGCCGGATTCTAACTGGGCCATATGATGGAGGAGGTTGTCATGAGGGTTAATTGTAATACTACACTTCACTCAACAGTTCTTATACCCATTTTTTCTGATAAATGTTGACAGCCGCGGGAGCTATTCCTCCCTATTGAGAGGAAGAGTTATGGTTACAGTTACAGTATCATCTGGTCCAGAGGTGAGATGCACGCCCCCAGATGCTGCTCGATGATCTGTCGAACTAGCCATAGCCCGATTCCGGCACCCGGGGTATCATGACTACTTCCACCCCTTCGGTATTTATCAAACAGCGAGTCACACTCCCCCGCGTCCAACCCCTTCGTCTTGTTGCAGACGATAATCTCCACGATATCATCATGCCTTCTGCAGCTCACGCCCACCGTGCTATCGGCCGGTGAGTATTTTTGTGCATTGTCCAGCACATTGAACAGCGCAGTGTTAAGAAGTGGCATTTCCCCGCGTATGTACTCACCCGACAGCGAAGACGCTAAGGCGAAGTTCCTGTCCGGCCACATCCAGCGAACGGCCTCAACCTGCTGGCGGACGAATTCATCGGCTCCGTAGCGGGTAAACTTTCCCCCGACCTGCGGGTCCGTCACCCTGCTCTGCTCGAGAGACACATCCATCACATCAACCAATCGGCTGACCGCCTCCGCATTTTCATAAGTTCCGGCGACTCGCTCTCAGCGACGGTTTCGGGATGTATGGCCAGGATGTCCAGATTGCCTGAATGATAGCAAGGGGCGTACGGTACTCATGTGACAACATGGTGAGAAACCGGTGCTGTCGCTCTGTCGAAAGGTGTTCGGCAGCAAGGGCAACCTCGAGGCGCTCCTTGTTGTCCTTAGTTCACTTGTCATGTCTGTTGCCAGCTCCGTTGCCCTTTTTTCAGCCAGCCGGGAGGCTTCGCTGAGCTGCGTTCCGTGATGCGGAAGCGTTCGGAAAGTGCGATGGAAATGAGAACCATATTCACCAGAGTTGCCGGCTCAATCATATTGATATCCCATTCCTGCTGAAGGGGAAAAACGCCGATAAAACGGAGAATCTGGTAAAAATAACCAAGAGCGCTGATGCCGAACGCCACGGTGATGAAAATGCCGCTCTGCGGCATACTTACAAGAAGCTGTCTACTGATCAAGAGCAGCAGGCTGATGAGGATAATGATGCCGACAAGGGCAAATGGAACGATCTCTGCATAGAACCCGAACGGAACGGAAACCATTGTCAGAACTCCGGTTGCCGACATCAGGCGCATATAACGGATATTCCAGACGCCTGCGAAATCACGAAAAAGATGATAGCTGAATTCAGAAAAAACAAGCACCTGAACACCAACGCCCATATACACCATGTAGTCGGAAAGACTATGGGCGTATTGTGGGATAATGAGGGTAAGCATGCCGGCTGCAGCGAGATTGTTGACGAGCACCGTCAGAACATAAAGGGAAAAATACAGAAACAGACGATCACGAATGGAGATAAAGAAAATCAGGTTCATCACACACAGTACTGCTGCTATACCAAGGTAACCGGAATGGAGCATGATGCTGTAATAGGTGCTGTTCCTGAGACTCTCATAGGTGGCAACCTGTCCAGTAAGACTTATTGATCCCTTGGAGTATACCCGGACAAACACTTCGACAGGTTCATCTACCGGTAGGTTGAGAGGAACGATAAACGCCGGGTTGAGTACAGGGCGATTGGCGACAGGAATGTCGGTACCGAGCTGAACAGTGCGGAAAGAGGAGACAAGGTGAGGCGAAAGACCTTGGCGCTGAATATAAATGCCAAGGTTGTTGGTATAATTTGGTGAAATGCTGAGCATGGCTTTTTCGGGAAAGCTTTCTCTGCGCTGTATGGTGAAATGGATCCAGTATGCATTACGAGCATAGCCAGCGTTGAGTGTACCTGGCAATGAAATAAACTCACCTTGAGCGAAGGCTGAATGGGCCTGGCTGAAATCCATGTTTCGTGATGGATCCTTCAGCATATCCATATGGCCAGAGAGATAGTAGAACCCCTTGCCGCTGAGAGTAAGAGTCTCAGAAGAAGACGCAGCAGAAGCATCTGTGGCAGAAAAAACTGTTCCAAGGGCAATGAACAGACAGAGGAGCCATCGTATGACTATGGGGAATTCATAATGCGTAAATATACGCAATAAAAAAGCCGGGCAGGAAAAAAGTCCTGACCGGCTTTGAAGCTTTTGCTTTCAGCAGGGATCAGTAATGATCGCGGCGGGGAGCTCTTTCTTCGCGGGGCTTTGCCTCGTTGACCATGATGGAACGGCCCATGAAGTCCTTGTTGTGCATGGCTTCAATGGCTTCGCGTGCAGCATCGTCATCAGACATTTCAACAAAACCGAAGCCTTTTGAGCGGCCGGAAAATTTGTCCATGATGATGTTTGCGCTCTCTACCTGTCCGAATTCGGAAAAGGCGTCACGAAGGTCATCTTCAGAAACGGTGTAAGGCAGATTGCCGACATAAACATTCATTGTCTAATCTCAGTTAACTCGTGCAGTGATAAAAAGATAGTCTTGCGGATAACCATAGCACCAATTACCCGCACACTTCTCAACCAACCATTGGCTGAATACAGACAGAGTTTAGTTTAATTGCAGTTGATAAACAACAAGAAAATGTTTTCAATTGATTTGGGTCGGTTTATTGACAATGACCTCTGAGCCCACGGGTTTTACCCCTGCCAGATCTGCCGTAATGGCCACAGCTTCATCCAGGACGATATCGCGTCCCGTCACTTTTGGAGGCTTGGATTCATTATCTGTTTCGGGAACCCAAAGTTTTTCAATCTGTTTTATTTTTTCAGTCTCAACCCTGAACACCGACTCCTTGAGGGAAATTGACTTTTTCTTTCTGATGGCATTGAGTGTCGCTACATCTTTCAGATAGTTCTGATAAGCAGGGTCTGCAAGAATACGGCTCTGGAATTTCACGCGGAGCTGATTGATGAGGGGCTGTGATACCTCAAGACTCTGACTGTAAAAGGATCGTGACACGGTACTCCAGGGAAGGCTGCTGGTATAGGTGTCTTCACCGATTGCAGAGTTGTCGATAAGGGATGGCATGAAGATGTCGGGCACAACGCCTTTATGCTGCGTGCTTTCACCTGAAATCCGATAAAACTTGGCGATGGTAAGCTTCAGCTGGCCGAGTTCAGGCTGTTTTCCGAAGAGAGAGTATGGGCGCTCGAGACGGATGATGCTCTGGACGGTTCCTTTCCCGAAAGTCCGCTCCCCGACAATGACTCCCCTGCCGTAATCCTGAATTGCTGCGGCAAAGATTTCAGAGGCAGATGCGCTGTACCTGTTGACAAGAACGGTCAATGGGCCGGTGTATGCAACCTGGCGGTCTTCATCGCGCAGCACTCCTTTTCCGCCTGATGAACTGCTCACCTGGACTACCGGTCCGGAAGGAATGAAAAGTCCTGTAACATTGACCGCCTCTTCAAGGGAGCCTCCGCCATTGTCGCGCAGGTCGATCACAATGCCGTCCACATCGGCGGCATTGAGCTCACCGAGAATGCGCGACACATCGCGACTGGTACTGTTATATGCCCCGTTATTGCGTTTCTGTCCTTCAAAGTCAAGATAGAACGAGGGTATGGTAATGACTCCGATGCGACGGCCGGACAGCCGGATGATCTCTTTGTGTGCAGCCTGCTCCTCAAGGTTGACCTTGTCGCGCTGAATGGGAATGATTTTAGATGGCCCACGGCCTGCCTGGCTTGCAGGTAGAATTTTCAGGCGCACAAGGGTCCCCTTCGGTCCACGGATAAGTTTGACGACATCATTGATTCTCCAACCGACGACATCAACAATCTCCTCTGTTTTGCCCTGACCCACACCGATGATTTTGTCTCCCTTTTTCAGCAACCCTGCCCTGAAGGCAGGACCGCCGGGAATAACTTCATTGACAACCGTATACTCGGTTTCACTCTGCAGTTTTGCGCCGATTCCTTCAAGAGATCGGCTCATGTCTATCTGGAAGTTTTCATAATCTGAGGGTGAGAGGTAGTCTGTATGGGGATCAAACGAAGTGGTCAGCGCATTGGAATATACCCTGAACGCATCCTCTGCGCTCTGCTTCTTCAGGAGGCTCAGGCGGCTTGCATAACTCTTGGCAAGGGTTTCGCGGATGGTTTTCGGGCTTTCACCTGAATACCTGAGGTTGAGCCACTTGTATTTCAGCTCTTTGCGCCAGTAGGCGAGCAGCTCTTTGCGGTCAGCGGGCCATGCATCTGCGTCTCTTTTGACAACAAGGGATTCGGGGGTCCTGAAGTCAAATCGAACGGTATCGGCAGCGGCTTTCAGGTAGCGCATCTTTTCATTGGCGCGCTTGAGAAAGAGATTGTAGATGGCAAAACCAGCCGTTGCCCGCCCTGAAAGAAATTCATCATCAATGCGGTTGCCATACAGTTCCCGGAGCCGGCTTACCTCGCCTGCCATAAAGTAACTTTTACTCCCGTCGAGATTGTCGATATAGCGGTTGAATATCTCCTGGGAGAGTGAATCGCCGACAGCTACTTTTCGGTAGTGGTTTTCCAGCAGATACTGACTGACATAACGGGCAGCCTCTTCCTGGGCATGGGTGGGTTTGAGAAGAACCGGCTTTGCGGGAGAAACGGGAGTTTGCACATTGTTTGCAAACAACGGCACAACCCCTGCAAAGAGGGAAACAATAAGCAGTGTAAGGAGTTTTCTATACATCGTATCTGGGTGAAAAGAGAGAAAGAGTTTGGCGTTAAGAGTTGCGGTGCATTTAAATATATCATATAATGCACCACTTGATAAACGACAGTTGGTGAATTACGAAATAAATCGGCAGTCCACCAGTAACAATTATAAATACAAAAGGGAGCGCATTCAATGCCAAAGCAGCCTGTCAGCTATAAATCACTCGGCCTCTGCAACAGCAGAGAGCTTTTCAAGAAAGCCGTAACCGGTGGCTATGCCATTCCGGCCTACAATTTCAATAACCTTGAGCAGATGCAGGCAATCATCATGGCCTGTGCCGAAACGAAGTCTCCGGTTATCCTCCAGGTTTCAAAAGGCGCCAGAAGTTATGCCAATGAAACCCTTCTCCGCTATCTGGCTCAAGGTGCCGTTGCCTATGCTGAAGAGCTCGGCAGCCCGATTCCCATCGTTCTCCATCTTGACCATGGCGATACCTTTGAGCTCTGCAAAGACTGCATCGAGTCAGGCTTTTCCTCTGTCATGATTGACGGCTCACACCTCCCGTATGATGAAAATGTTGCCCTGACCAAAAAAGTTGTGGAATACGCCCACCAGCACGATGTTACCGTTGAGGGTGAACTTGGCGTGCTTGCCGGTATTGAGGATGAGGTTTCCGCGGAGCATCACACCTACACCCAGCCTGAAGAGGTTGAGGATTTCGTTGCCAAAACCGGCGTCGACAGCCTTGCCATCTCAATCGGCACTTCACACGGAGCCTTCAAGTTCAAGCCGGGCGAAGATCCGAAAATCCGCCTTGATATCCTTCAGGAAATTGAAAAAAGAATTCCCGGATTCCCCATTGTCCTTCACGGTTCATCTTCAGTTCCGCAGGATCTTGTCAAAACCATCAATGAGCATGGCGGCAGACTCAAAGACGCAATCGGCATTGGAGAAGATCAGCTCCGTCTGGCATCCAAATCCGCAGTCTGCAAAATCAACATTGATTCCGACGGACGCCTTGCAATGACAGCTGCAATCCGCAAGGTACTGGACGAAAAGCCTGAAGAGTTTGACCCGAGAAAATATCTCGGTCCTGCACGCGATGCCTTGATGGAACTCTACAAGCACAAAAACATCAATGTGCTCGGTTCTAACGGCAAAGCGTAAAGTAACAGGCTGATTTTTTACCGAAACAACAGAGAAAGGCGTCCTTATGGTCGCCTTTCTCTGTTATGGCCGGCCAGCGGCATTCTCAAGAAACCGGCAGGCCGAATAGGCAAAAAGACCTGCCCCCGTTACCAGCGCCTTTTCGTCAGGGTTGAAAGTTGGAGAATGCAGTGTGTTGCCCCTCTCCTGCTCAGCTGTACCAGTGCCGATCTGCCAGAAAGTCCCGGGAATTTCCTGAAGGTAATAGGCGAAATCCTCAGCGGTCATGAGCGGCTCGCTGTCAAGTACATTCTCCCTGCCGAGATAATCGGCACATGCTATGGCAGCCTGCCGGGTGATTTCAGCATCATTGACAAGCGCAGGATACCCGTGGCGGATTTCAAGCTCCGCAGTCACACCCATTCCTTCTGCCACATGTGTCACCGTTGCCTGCAGTTTCTTGTGCAGAAGTGCACGAAGCTCCTCGTTCATCGTCCGCATGGTACCGCTCATGGTGACTGTGGAAGGGATGATGTTGGGGGCACTTCCCCATGAATGGAGGCGATTGAAACCACTGCCGGTTCATGGGGCGGCACCACCCTGCTGACAAGGTGCTGGACTGCCGTTATGATGTGTGCTGCTGCAAGAACCGGATCAGCCGCCTTATGAGGAGCTGAAGCGTGACCTCCCTGCCCAGACACCGTGAAATACAGCTCATCGGTTGCCGCCATGAAGCTTCCCTTGCACAGTGCAACCTTTCCTGAAGGGACACTGGGAAAACAGTGCTGGCCAAGTATGGCCACCGGGCTGAATTTTTTGAAGATACCTGCTTCAATCAGTGGCCTGGCACCACCCGGAGCCTTTTCTTCAGCCGGCTGAAAAATCAACAGGACCCTCCCTGGAGTTCATCCTTGATGGAAGCAAGAATGACAGCTGCCCCGAGAAGCATGGCGGTGTGCATATCATGACCACAGGCATGCATTTTCCCCGGCTCAAGTGAACAGAATCCGTGGCTGTTCTCTTCATTCAGCGGAAGAGCGTCAATATCGGCACGCAGCGCAATGATGGGCGAGCCTTCTTTATAGTTTGCCCCTTTCAGCAGTGCCACAACCCCGGTTTCCAGAAACGGCGGCTCGCACTCAATTCCAAGCTTCTGAAGATACTCTACCACAACACGGGTTGTTCGTACCTCTTCATAGGAGAGTTCGGGGTGCATGTGTATGTCTCTGCGGACTTCGGAAAGTTCCGGAGAAAGACGGCTCGCATACTCCTCTATCCTTGCGGCAAGCGCTGAGGCAGGTGCTGAATTCATTGAAAAAAAAGGTTGAAAGTTACAGCGGGCAAAGGGCTCACTCGCCCATGCACACCAATTTCATAAGGTACGAATAACGCTCATAAAGTAAAACAGAAGGAGAGCGGGCATCGTAAAAGATGGAATTTTATCGGATTTTAATTATTTTTGGGATATATTTTAGTAAAAATACGATAGAGTATAAAACTCCGGCATAACTCAACCTCACAGGCATGGATACAGTTTCAACACTCGGTATGCGCATCAGAAGAGTGCGCCGGCATTACGGGCTTCGTCAGGAGGAGTTCGGAAAAAAAATCGGAATATCGGGAAACAGGGTTTCGGAAATAGAGAACAATAAAGGCGGAACGAGCGCTTCGGTGCTTGAAGAGCTCTGCAGAAGCTTTCCCGTAAGCCATGAATGGCTGCTGACGGGAAATGGCTCAATGCTCAGAAACAAAGAGACAGGGGAAGAGAGCAAAGGAATATCAGAGCGGTTGACCCTGCTGGAATCAAGAATTGGGTGGATCATCAATGTACATGAAAACGATGACAGAGAGCCTTCGCTGATCAGCGTACCGCTTTACAGCAGTGCTGTTCCTGCCGGTATGCCGGCTGTAGCGGCCGAAGAGGTTGAGACCTATCTGGATTTCCCCCGGTCATGGACAGGGGGCAGAAAAAATGTCTATGCGCTGAAAGTTTCGGGCGACAGCATGATGGATATTGGAATAATGCCCGGAGACACGCTGCTGGTCGAATCCCGCGAAACGGCTCGTGACGGGCAGGTGGTCATTGCAAGCCTGAATTCTGAGGTAACGGTAAAAACCCTCTGCATCAGCGACGGAGGGCATGTATCGCTGGCTCCTGAAAACAGAAAATACCGCCCGATTCCCGTGACACCCGAAAGTGATTTCCGCATTATGGGCGTTGTTCTTGCGGCGCTCCGGCAGTACAGGTGAAGGCTACAGATCCATCACCCGTATGAACTCCAGAGCCTTTTGGCGAAGGTCTTCATCATCCCCTCCCGACAGTGGCGCCGCATAGCGTATCATATATCCATACTGCTCCAGGGTTTTGACAAGATGGTAGGCATCATGAACCTGAAGCCTCATAGAGAGCACCCTGCTCTCCCTTCCGGGGATGGATGGTAGGAGCCGAAACTCAGCACCGTCGCATCATTCTTCTCAAGAACCGCAATCACCTCTGAAACATTGAGCCCGAATGCGGGTACCTCAAGCTCAAGCGTCATTGCGTCTCCCGAAAGATGAAACACCTCAACCGCTCTCATAAACAGCCGTTCTTTATGAACAACGCCGATATAGTCGCCACTTTCACGCTCTATAACAGGAATGATTATTTCAGGGAACAACCCCATCCGTGAAAAGAGTACCAGCTCATGTTCATCGGCAGTTGTTGAAGGAGTCACAGGGAAACTCAGCTCACTGAGTTTTTTTTGCAGACCCTTCAGCCGCTTTTTCAAGTTCGGCCATATGAACAATGCCGGAAAATCTGCCTTTATGGCATACAGGAACACAGGACAGTTCCTCTGCATGCATAAAGGCAAGAAGCTCTTTAATTGTCCTGCTGTCTTCGAAAACCGGATACCCTTCATCAAGACAGCTCTGTATGGAGCCGTTCAGGACCATTGTTCTATCTTTTCTACCCTGCGCTGATGCCTCCCTCCCTCAAACTCAGCGGCAAACCAATGTTCAAGCGTGGTTACTATGGCAGCACTGTCGGTAAAACGGGCCGACATACAAAGCACATTGGCATTATTGTGCTGGCGGGCAAGGGTTGCAAATTCAGGTCTGCATGCAAGGGCGGCACGAATACCCGGAACTTTGTTGGCAGATATTGAAACACCCAAACCGGTACCGCAGAGCAATATCCCCTGCTCGTACTCACCGGCCGCAACAGCCCGTGCAACTTTATGCGCATAGTCAGGATAGTCGACAGACTCTTCTGTGTATGGCCCCATATCGGTGCATTCATGGCCATGGGCTGCAAGCCATGCAGCTATCTCTTTCTTGAACTCAACACCTGCGTGGTCACTTCCAATGGCAATTTTCATGGTACTGCTACTTTAAAATATGAGAAATCTTCTTCTGAACGGCTCTCTCAAGAAAACGGACCTGACTGTTACAAGGCGGTTGATCGTTTTGCATGAGTGAATACATACCCGAAGCATCCATCGTCCAGGCTTTTACATTGTCGGCAAGCAGAAGCTCAAGATCTTCAAGCACCCTGTCAATGATCGTTTCATCGAAAACGGGGAAAATCGTTTCAACACGGTGATCCAGATTTCTCTGCATCATATCGGCGCTACCAAGAAAGAGTTCTGCTTTGCCGCCATTGTTAAAATAATAAGCTCTGCTGTGTTCCAAAAATCTTCCTATCACACTTATTACCCTGATAGTATCACTTACACCTTTTATACCGGGCTTCAGGCAGCATATGCCACGGATGATCAAGTCAATCTGAACCCCGTCACGAGAAGCGCTGTAGAGCGAACGGATGGTCTTTGGGTCGACAAGGGCGTTCATTTTCATGATGATTCTGCCACCACCCTCTTTTTTATGGAGTGCAGCCTCCCGCTCAATCATCTCAATAATGCGCTTGCGGGTGTTGAGTGGAGAGACAAGCAGCTTACGGTACTCAGTGTTTCTTGAATAACCGGTCAGGGCGTTGAAGAGTTCAGCAACATCACTTGAAATCTCTTCATCATCGGTAAACAGGCTGTAATCGGTATAGATTTTTCCGGTTGAGGGGTTGTAGTTGCCGGTTCCCAGGTGCAGATACCGTTTCAGCTTGCTGTTCTCACGGCGAACTATCAGGGTCAGCTTGGCATGGGTTTTCAGGCCGGGCAGTCCATAGATGACATGTGCGCCGACATCTTCAAGTGCGCGGGCCCAGACAATGTTGTTCTCTTCATCAAAACGGGCTTTCAGCTCAACAAGCACTGCCACCTGTTTGCCTGCTTCAGCTGCTCTCATCAGCGCCTTGACAATCGGTGAATTGCTCCCCACACGGTACAGCGTCTGCTTGATGGAAAGAACATCCGGGTCGGCTGCGGCCTGGTTGATGAAATCAACGACCGGCTGAAACGAGTCATAGGGATGGTAGAGAAGATGGTCGCGAACACGGATTGCGCCGAAAAGGTTGCGGCCGTAATGGTCCTCAATGGGATTTGCGGGCACAAATGATTCATCCTTGAGATCCGGACGCTCAATGCGAAGCAGTTCAATGAGGCATCCAAGCCCCAGAATCCCCTCAATTGCATAGACATTGCGCTCACTGACCTCAAGATTCTTCATGAGAAGCTTTTTGATGGGCCCGGGCATTTGGGGCTGATGTCAAGCCGGACCACCTTGCCGTAGCGCCGCGAACGGATTCCCTGTTCAATCGTTTCAAGAAGGTCACCGGCTTCATCTTCCTCAATTTCAATATCCGCATCACGAACAAGGCGGAACAGGTGGGACTTGACAATGCGCATTTTAGGGAAAAGCATGTGAGGTTGTTCTGTATCAGGTCCTCAAGCCAGATAAAGCGGAGCACGCCGTCTTCAGTCCCCAGACCTTCAACTGTGCTGAACGAGAGCATGCGGGGAAGAATGCTGGGAACCTTGACTCTTGCAAAACGGCTGGCACCGGTTTCTGAATCTTCAAGCTCAATGGCAAGATTGAGCGACAGGCTTGACATGAAAGGAAACGGATGACCTGTATCAAAAGCAAGCGGGGTCAGAACAGGGTAGATTTCCTGACGGAAATATGTGCGAAGTGCCTCCTGCTGCTGTTTGGGAAGCTGGGTGAAGCGGACAAATGAAATCCCTTCTTTCTCCATTTCCGGAAGCAGGTCATTGTAGAAACAGTCGTTCCTCTGCATCAGCTGGGGAGCAACCATGCTCCTGATATGTTCCAGCTGTTCGGAGGGGGTATAGCCGTCTATGGTACGATCCTGAATGCCTGCCTCGTACTGATCCTCGATTCCCGCCACCCTTATCATGAAATACTCATCCAGATTGGAGCTGAAAATCGAAATGAACTTCACCCGTTCAAGAAGTGGATGTGCCTCCCTGTTGAGTGCCTCCTCAAGAACCCGCTGGTTGAAATGTATCCAGCTGATTTCACGGTTCACATAGAGTTCGGTGCTGTGGAGATCGGGCTGTTCCATATCCTCCCGCACCTTTTCAGGATTGATTGTTTCGTTGCCGGCAGTGATATCGTTGGTCATGTCGATTCGGTGTTGAATTATTCATGAGTCAAGGTCGGTTTCCAAAAAAAAACGGACAACCCCCGTTCGTGTACAAGAATGTCAAGGTTCTGATCCAGGATCAGAGGGAATGCAGTCGGTCATCTGAAAGCTGTATGCATAGCCGATTCGCCAGGGCCGAAATCCCTCTCTGGAAAGCCTTGAGAGAAACCGGTCATAATATCCTTTCCCAAAACCAAGCCGCCTGCCGCATCTGTCGACGGCAACAAGAGGCAGCAGAACAGCATCAAGCCGGGATTCATCAGCCGGAACAAGATGGCGGGGCTGAAGATTCCCAAGCGGTGAAGGCTGCAATTCAACAGAAGCCTCAAGTATAGCTGAAACCATGTCGCTGCCCTTCACAACCGGAACCATCACAGTCTTCTTCATGGCCAGAAGCAGTTCAATCAATGGCGTTGTGTCAAGCTCTCCCTTCGCCTTCATGGGAAGATAGACATGCACGCCCCGTGCCCCGGCAATTTCAGGGAGTGCGGCAGCATGACGCGCTGCCTCAATGCTCAAAGCAGCTCTTGATGAGCCGGGATTTTCCAGCCGGAGTCTCGTGAACCGGGCTCGCAGCGTATCTTTTTCCGACTCATGCATCTGCGGCGCAAAACAAGAAAAAGTTTTCAAATCATTTTATGGAATCAAGCTACATTACTTTAAATGTAAAACAATAGAGGAAAAGGCGCCCCTTGCTCACCGCAGATGACAGGGCAATTAACACTCCTGAAACAATTCACTGGCCCCTTCAACCCATTCCCGGAGGATATTGTATGCCCGAAGAGCTTATAAGCAGAAAAGAGATCGCCCCCGCATCCATTTTTTGTGTCGGGAAGAATTACCCGAAACATGCCCGTGAAATTGAACGAATGGAAGGAATTGAACGCCAGGAAAGTAGCGGCAGTCGTCCCGAACCGATCATTTTTCTCAAACCCTCAACCGCACTTGAAACCTCCGGCGAAATCCTCATGCCCTCTTTTGAAGGACGACCACTCTCGGATGATATGCACTATGAGGTTGAGCTTGTCCTGCTCGTGGGAAGCCCGACCGATGGATGTACCTTGAGGAAGCCTCCTCTCTCATCCGGGCATTGGCGTTGGTCTTGACATGACGCTTCGGGATGTGCAGTTTGAGGACCGTAAAAAAGGCCATCCATGGCTCAAAAGCAAAGGATTCAGAAAAAGCGCACTTATCTCCGACTTTGTGCCCTGTACACCTGAAATGCTTGCATCCAACCCTGAAATATCACTTGAACTGAACGGCAGAACGGTCCAGGAAGGACGGATGAAGGAAATGATACACTGCCCCGAAGAGCTTCTCCACTATTTATCGTATCTTTATGGACTGCGTCGGGATGATTTGATTTTCACCGGAACACCTGACGGTGTCGGCAGAGTCAGCATCGGCGACCGACTTTCAGCAAGGCTTTCCCTCTCCGGGAGCGGCAGAGGTTCAGCACAGGAAATCAGACTGGAAGCAACCGTTCAAGAGTATTAACCCACAACAATAGCAGGTACGGCATGAGCATACTATTTCAGCAGGCCCGTCTTCTCAACCCCGGTGATGGAATTGATGCCATCGGCTCCATTCGCGTTTCAGAAGAGGGAATCATAGAAAAACTCAGCATTGGCAGCAATCCTCTGACGCCAGAAGCTGGCGAGCGGATTATTGAGATGGAAGGCAGAATCCTCAGTCCTGGTCTTTTTGACATGCACTGCCACTTCCGCGAACCGGGACAGGAATACAAGGAAACGCTTGAAAGCGGTGCTGCGGCAGCTGCGGCAGGCGGGTTCACCGGAGTTGCACTCATGCCCAATACACGGCCCGTCATTGACAGTCCGCTTGGTGTTGCTTTCATTCGCCACCATGCAGGCGGGCTTCCGGTTGATCTTGAAGTGATAGGAGCCATGACTGTTGAAAGCAGAGGCGAGGGGCTTGCACCGTTCGGGAAATATGCATCCTATGGGGTTACGGCCGTATCAGACGATGGCTCGGCAATCCAGAACAGCCAGATCATGCGCCTGGCATTTGAGTATGCATCAAACTTCAATCTTCTGTCATTCAGCATTGTGAGGACCGTTCACTCACTGCAGGTGGCGTTGTCAACGAGGGAATGTATTCCACGCAGCTCGGCCTGAAAGGCATACCCGACATTTCTGAAGCCATGATGCTGGCCCGTGACCTTCTTCTGCTTCGCTGGCTTGAAGAGCACAAACTTCACGACCCATTGCAGAGGCCCCGCTACCATGCGGCTCACATCAGCACGGAAGCATCGCTGAATCTTATCCGTCAGGCCAAAAAAGATGGGCTGCTGGTTACCTGTGAAGTGACTCCCCATCATTTCACCCTTTGTGACAAGGATATGTTCAATGCCGAGGAAAAAGGAAGCTATATCATGAAGCCGCCTCTCAGCTCAGCGAGAAACCGCGAAGCATTGCTGGAAGCGCTTCGTGACGGCACTGTTGATGCCATTGCAACCGATCACGCCCCCCATGCCTCTCATGAAAAACAGTGCCCGCCACAGGAGGCTGCATTCGGCATCATCGGCCTTGAAACATCAGTCGGTCTGACCATTTCACAGCTGGTTGAGAGAAACATCATATCAATGCAGCGGGCAATTGAACTGCTGTCGGTCAATCCAAGAAAAATAATGAACCTGCAGCCCATAAGCTTCAAAGAGGGTTCGGTGGCAAACTTCACCCTCATCGACCCCCTCATCGAGTGGAAGGTAACTGCAGACAAACTCCATTCAAAGTCCATCAATACGCCCTTTATTGGAAAGACACTGAAAGGGAAAGCCATCGGAATCTATCATAAAGGCAGGCTTCAGGAAAGCTGAAAAGAGGATGCCTGAAGAGCGTGAGACTGTTTCACACAAAGTCATAGATTGTTGCTGAAGGTTGAAATTTTTATTACTTTCCAATTCTTTTTTGCATAAGGCATGAGAAGCGTAACAACAACCTGAACTACCCGACAGACAATGGCAAAGAAACAATCATTTGGCGAGAAAAATAAAAAGGGCGGCGCCGGCGACTTCAAAGTTGCAAAACTGGTATACTCCGTAAAATCAGAGAAAACCAGCGGCTGGAAATTCATTGAAAAGAATGTCCGTATTCCCAGTGGCGAAAACGACCAGACCGTCATCAACAAGGTCATTTCAGACGGCGTAAAATAAACTCCGGCAGTTTGTCATGCGGGGCCCCAAAAGCCCCCCGCGTCCATCTTTCCCCCCTTCCTGAAGTTCATTCCCGCAACACATGCCCTCACTTTCCAGTTCTGCTGACAAAGAGAATCAGACGCAATGGTTCAAAGAGTGGTTCAACCACCCCCTCTATCTTGCCCTCTACAGCCATCGCAACCGTGAGGAAGCGACTGCCTGCGTCAGGATGATTCTTCAGGAGACCGGCATTGAAGCAACACTTTCCTCCCCCCCGGCCCTGCTTGACATTGCCTGTGGCGCGGCAGGCACGCACTTGAATTTGCCAGACAGGGATGGAATGTCACCGCCAACGACCTCTCGCCCTTTCTCCTTGAGGAAGCACGAAAGGAGGCGGCACAGGAATCGTTGGAACTCCGGTTCACCGGGAAGGATATGCGGGATATTTCTGAAACGGCAAGCTACCGGATGGTTGTGCAGCTCTTTACCAGTTTCGGCTATTTTGACTCAATTGATGAGGACAGGAAAGTCGTGTCGGCGGTTTTCAGGGCCCTGCAGCCTAACGGATGGTATGTACTTGACCTTATCAACCCAAGCTACCTGAAACAGCATCTGGTTGAGCGTTCAAGCCGCACGATTGGTGGCATGCATGTCACGGAAAACAGAGTGCTTGAACAGAACCGGATCACAAAACAGATCACCATCACTCCCGAAACGGGCAATGCGCTACGGTTTGCCGAATCGGTACGCCTGTATAGCCCCGGAGAGATCAGGGAAATGCTTGAAGATGAGGGTTTATTCTTGATCGTCTTACCGGCGATTACAGCGGCACTCCCTTTACTGAGGGCGAATCACAGCGAATGATTCTGTTCTCAAAAAAACACTGAACTCCAATCCCAGACTACTGCATCAGCAGGCTGCCAACAGTTGTAATACCCGCCGTCCGCCCTTTGGCAAGCAACCTTTGAAGCAGCTGTGCGGTCAGGTATGCGTCACCCGCTGAGGTGTGGCGGTCATGCAGACGAATGCCATAGCGCTGGCAGAGATGATCAAGGCGATACTCCCCCGCCTTGTGGGCAAGATTGTGATATGGCCCTTTTTCAAGCCGTTTGGCTAGGCTTGCCGTATCGACCACTCCATTGAAAAGACGGATGCGGAACAGCTCCCAGAGAAGCCTGTTCAGCATAGCCACATCAAAACTCGCGTGCTGGGCAACAAGAATGCTGTTGCCGATATAGTCAAGAAAAGAAGTTACGCCATCCCGTTCACTCACTCCTGAAGCAATGTCTTTTTTCAGAAGGCCGTGAACACTCACAGACTCTTTTTGACCAACACCGGGCTGGCGGACAAGCACCTCAAACGAATCAGCTATTGTGATTGCCGATCCTTCAAGAGCAACTGCGCCGATTGAAATCACGCGGTCATTCTGAAGGTCAAATCCTGTGGTTTCAGTGTCAAAAACCACGAAACGGGCTGTCTGCAGGGACGCCCGGGAGGCTGGTCCGGTGCCCATCCCTTTTACATAGCGGCAGACAGTATCAGGAAGACCGCCTCTGTGGCACCGCATCCGGGCATACTGACGCAGGAGAATGTCAGTCACGGATATAGTCAAGCTGGAACCTCATGTTAAGGGTTTGCTGGATGTGGCCAATGGTTGAAAACACATTGCGCAGCATCTGCCGATCAAGTTTGTTCAGACTCTCCGGCTTGATGTACCGCCCTGAGCTTACCTGCTCAAGACCGTTTTCGGCCCGTAATCTGATCAGAAAGTCATAAGCGGATGCTGCCTCAAGAGCCAGGTCCTTCAGCGGAGGGTCAAGAACTGCAATTTTCTGGAACCGTTCTACCGTGCTCAGGAAATCAGGAATTCTCAGCTCATATGCCAGCACTCTGGCTGCATCGGCAAGCGGCATCATTGCCCTTGACTTGATATCGAACTCATTGGCATGATCGCGGCTTTTCTCAACAAGAAAGTTCCGGAAAAAGCCGAGTGGCGGCGGGTTCTGGAGTGCGTTTTTTGCAAAAAACTCAAGAAAGCCTCTGCCTTTTTCCATTTCAGCAAAAATCCCTTTTTTGAGCTCCCCTGCAAGCGAAGCATCACCATCAACAGGACGGAAATCAAAGAAAATTGTGGAATGCATAACCGCTTTAGGCTCGGGCGTGGCAATCCACTGATGGAAATAACGCTTCCACTCAGAGAGAGGCTGGCACCATTGAGGGTTTGACGCCATCACTTCGGCTGGACAACGAACAAATCCGGCGCCTTCCAGCATACCCGTCACCCTTCTTCCCAGTTCAAGATAAAACTGATGGCAGCTTTCGGACTCTTCAGGGGGGCGTCCCGGTAAATAATTGCATTGTCCTGATCGGTTCTCAGGAGCTGTTCACGCCTGCCCTCACTTCCAAGCGAAAGCCAGCAGAATGACACTGACGGGCGCTTCATTCCTTCTGCTTCCATGGCATCAAGAGCCATTCGGATTGAGCGGACGATGATTGCATCATTGATTTCCGTCATGATGCTGGTAATGAAATGCACAGCAACATTCTGTCCAAGATAGACGCCAAGAAGCGTCTCAGCCTTATCGCGCTCAATCTTCAGCTGCTCCATGCCCTCTGCACTCATGATCTCTTTCATGATGACAGCTGGATTGTTGCCTTCTGAAGTAATGATATCATGCTCGGAAATCATTCCCGCAATGGGACTTCCGGGAGTTCCGTCTTCAGTGATGCAGAAATGGCGCAGCTTGGTCTTGACCATGAGCATAACCATATCGGCAACTGTTTTCCCACCGGTAATCGTATAGACCGGACTGCTCATTATCTCATTGACAGGCCGTTCATTGACGGCTCCCGCCATGGCAACAACTTTTTTGCGAAGATCAGTATCAGTTATGATGCCAAGCGGATGGTTCGCAGGAGAGGCTACAAGAATTGAGCCGATATTGCAGTCGGCCATGATTTTGGCGGCCTCCCGTATGGTGATGTCGGGGGGCAGGTCATGACGCTCGTTACCGGCTGTACCTCAAGGGTTTCGTGCTCAAGGAAACTACTGTATGACTGCTGGCTGAATCGCTGGTGGCGCTGCGAAAAAGCAGAGGTGAGCGTCCGCTCCATCTCCTGAAGGCTTTTGGCAAATTCACCGGCAAAAAAATTGGAGACACCGTTGTCGGAAGCAATGAGCCGCTTGATTTTTTCTACCGGAATGTCATACACGAGGCTCTCTTCTGCCACCTGTGCACAAAGAAGATAGTTGGTGCCGCCAACAAGAGCCCTGACGCCGAAAATGTCACCCTCATCACACATGTCAACCAGCACCTCCTCTCCATCAATAGTGTCGAAAAGGCGCACCGCTCCCTTCATAACCATGAATGCAGAAGCTTGAGAGCATCACCTTTACTGAAAATGATCTCTCCATCATCATGGTAGCTGACGGTAATCGATGAGGCAAGGTCTTCAAGAAGATCGGCACCAAGTGTGTCAAACGGGGGATACTTCCGGAGATCGGCGGCAACTCGTTCTACAATGGTATTCGAAGGCATGGGCATCTCCATGAAGTGATGCGCTGAATTCAGCCATTCCTTAATTCAGCAGGTTTCGGTCGCGATACCATTCAAAGGCTTTTCGAACACTCTCCTCATGAGGGCAACACTCATATTGAGCTCCCGGCGTGCTTTTTCCGAGTTGTAAAACAGAAACTCGGAGGCAACCCTGAACATGGAGAGATTGAAAAGTTTGGAAATTTTGTTTTTGTTTTTCTTGCGGTCAAGCACCGACTTGAGAATTTTTGCAATCCCGAAAGGAAGTGGAAGACGAACCTTTGGCGCTCCCGTAATGCGGCTTATGGTATCGGCCAGCTGCTTGTAGGTCACATTTTCACCGCCGAGGATATAGCGCTCTCCTGTCCTTCCATGGTCCATTGCAGCCATGATTGTATCAGCAACAATGTCAACATCCACAACACAGATACCCCCAAGCGGGTAAAACGGCAGGCGGCGATTGTAGACATCCTTGATGATTCGTCCTGCATTGAAGTTAATGTCGCCGGCACCAAAGACAAAAGCCGGATTGACAATAACACAGTCAAGACCCTTTTTCACAGCCTCTGCAACGCAATCTCAGCCAGATGTTTGGTCCGGGCGTACTCAAGGTTGATTTCATCAAAGTTCCACCGTACCGATTCATCAACAGGCACCCTGTTTTTTGCAATACCGACCGCTGTTATGGAGCTGACATGGACAACCCGCTTCACACCAGCTTCAAGAGCGGCATCAAGAATATTTTGTGTCCCCTCAACATTGATGCGGTAAAGCAGTGCATTCTTCTTGTCGCCCATATAGGTAAGGCCGGCTGAATGATACACCTGATCAACCCCCTTCATGCTTCGCCAATCGCTCCCCTGTTTGCAAGATCGCCATACAGTATGGTAATGTTGTTCAGGACTGATTCAAGAGCCTGAGGTCGGAGGACTTTCGGACGAGAATAGTGATGTCGTCACCGGTGGAAGCAAGCTTGATCACGAGTTGTGATCCAATAAAACCGGTTGCTCCGGTTACAAGAATTTTTTTGCGCACAGCTCGGGTTTATCTGACATTAAACAAATGTTCAGGCTGTTACGCCTGAATGGAAGCCTTTCAATCAAGGCTGGTGGTTTCATCGAGAACAATCTTTCCTGAAAGGATGTCAGCCCTGAGCTGCTCAACCCGCTTATGCACGGCAGAGGAAATCAGTGCGCTGTTTTTTTCATTATACACATAATCAGTATACCGGTCAGCAAGACCATACGAAACTGCGGTTCCTCCGGCAAACGACCCGTCAAGAACCGATTCCACCATTGCAAGAACAGCCCGATCAACAGCCTTAGTCATTGTGCTGAGTACAAAACCGGGAGCAAGATACTCCTGGTCGCGGTCTGTACAGATGACAAGCTTTCCGCTCTCCCTGGCCGCCTCAATGACACCAAGGCCGCTGGCTCCTGCCGCCTGATAGACAATGTCGGCTCCTCGTCCGTACTGGCCAAGAGCCAGTTCACGACCCTTGGCAGGATTGGCAAAAGCACTGCCGCTCATTCCTATATAACCGGAAATAACGGTTGCCTCGGGGTTGACAAAATGAACTCCTTCAGCATACCCTGACTGAAATTTCCTGATGACGCCTGACTCCATTCCCCCAATAAACCCAACTGTATTGGTTTTGGTCACAAGTCCGGCAATTGCACCGGCAAGAAAAGAGCCTTTTTTCTCCTCGAACACCATGCCTGCAAGATTTGAGGGTATCGTCACGCCCGGGCTCCGGAGGTAATCGACACAGGCAAACTTTTTATCAGGAAACTCTTTGGCCATATCGGCAATATCCTCACTGAACAGAAGCCCGACACCTATGACCAGCTGCACATCGGGATTGACTGCCATAAGGCGGAGTGCAGCCTCACGGTCTGAACCCTGTCCATCGGGTTCGGCGAACATAAAATCAATCCCCCTTCTGCTGCGGGCCATTTCAAGACCGTTATAGGCAGAATCGTTGAATGATCGGTCTCCGCGACCGCCAGCATCAAAAACAAGCCCGACAGTCAACGGTGCGGGTGTATCTGAAGATGAGGACGGACGCTCCCCGTCGCCGCTCCGGGAACATCCCGAAAGAATGGTGAGGATAGAAAAAAGTATGGTAAAAAGGTATTTCATCCAGAAGAATCGGGTAAAGAGTGCTCGCTCAGAGCGAAACCGCTTTTTGGAAACACCCAAGTTATGAAACTCCAGCCCTAAAGTAAAACCTCTTATGCCATTGAGAGTTAATAATGGCGCATTTTGAAGGTTACATTACCGTTACACGGCACTTTTTCCGGCAGATCTTTCTATATTCCAGCAAGCTGAATTTCACAACCTTGAACCTGCCACCCGTTAAGACATGCCGCAGGTTCCATACGCAATCACTAACGGAAGGGAAAGAATGCCAGAACTGCCGGAAACAACAGTCATCAAGTTCAATCCGGACTCTGTCGCCATATCCGTTCCCCATATTCTTGAAAATACCCGATACAGCCTCTCTTTCCCTGAGAGGAAAAAGACATCCCGTCATTATTTCGATACCTTCGACTGGCAAGCATTCTCTTCGGGTCTTACTGTGCAGTCGGAAGGACGGACAGTATCCATCAGGAAATTTCCTCAACGCGCATAATCGCCTCTGATACGCTGCCCTCCAACACTCTCTGCTTCATGGCGGAGGCTTCCGTCCGGGGAAATTCCCTACCTTCTCTCGCACATCAGTCCGCTGCGCGCCTTCTGCAGAGTGGCCTCGTTTGAAGTTGTATCGGTGAAGTGGCGGGTACTGGACCATGATGAGAAAACCATCGGAACCATCATTGATGAATCCATAAGCAGTATCAATGATGAGAATAAAGGCCCCATATTCCATATCATCACGCTCACTCCCTGAGAGGCTACAGCCAGGAAATGGCAACTGTCAGAAAAGCGCTTCAGGGAGAAACGGTTGAAAGCGTTTCAGAAAGCGCTGCCGGCATTTTCCAGGAGCTGATGCGCCACTCCGGAAGAGAGCCGGGGGATTACTCCTCAAAAATCACCCTGAAACTGGATGCAGAGGCTCCGGTGCATGAAAGCGCACTTCGTCTGCTGCGCTTTACCACTGAGGTCATGCGACGCAATGAAGAGGGAATCAGAAAATCCATTGACACCGAGTTTCTGCACGATTACAGGGTTTCTCTTCGACGAGCCCGCTCTATTCTCGCGCAGCTCAAGGGTGTTTTTGATCCCCGGACAGCCAACCACTTCCGGAAAGAATTGAAAGAGCTGGCAGAACGGACAAGCGCACTGCGCGATCTTGATGTCTATCTTTTGGAGCAGCAGAACTTTTCGGCATCACTTCCGCCCGTCCTCCGTGGTGGCCTTATACCCTTTTTTACCGGCATCACCTCCGCCCGCCAGAAAATTCACAGAAAGCTGGACAGATATCTGGGCTCCGAAGAGTACCGGAATCTGATGAGTGAGTGGGAAGCGTTTCTCTCAGTCATGCAACTGCCTGACCCCGACAAGGCTCCTGCCGCTTCATTGGCAACAGGAAAATCCGCCCGAACTTCCATCAAAAAATCATGGAAACGGGTCAAGAGGAACGGGAGGCGTGTGAGCAGGGAAACCACGGACCCGGAACTGCACGAACTCCGCATTGACTGCAAAAAACTGCGCTATCTGATGGAGTTTTTTTGCCTCACTGTTCCCCTCCGACAGAATCGGACCTGCTCTCAAGCAGCTCAAACAGCTACAGGAAAACCTGGGAGAGTTCGTGGACTGCTCAGTCCAGCTGGAGTTTCTGCATGCGCATCTTGACGAAGCATCACGCAACGGGTGCGACACAGGCCTTGCCGCTTCTCTTGGCGGCTCATGACGCGCCTCTATGAAAAGCAGGAAGAGGCGAGAAGTACCTTTCACGCCTCCTTCCGCACCTTCGACAGCAACAGAACCGCCGCGCTTTTTGAAGAACTGTTAACTGAGAGAATAAATAAATGAAAAGCATTGCCCTCTACAGCATAAAAGGTGGCGTAGGGAAAACCGCCGCTGCAGTCAATCTCTCCTACCTGACTTCCCTCAGCGCTCCTCCCTGCCTCATCTGCGACCTTGACCCGCAGGGGGCGAGCTCATACTATTTCCGCATTACCGCATCCAAAAAATATGACAGCGACAAATTCCTGAAAGGGAGCAAGAAAATATACAGCAACATCAAGGCGACTGACTTCGAAAATCTTGACCTTCTGCCTTCCGATTTCTCGTACAGGAATCTTGACATCGAGCTCTCCGAGGAGAAAAAACCACAGAAAAAACTCAAGAAAAATCTGGAATCACTGAGCGATGACTATAGTCATGTTTTTTTTGACTGCCGCCCAATCTCACACTCCTCTCCGAAAGCGTCTTTTCAGCCTCCGACATCATTCTGGTTCCAATGATTCCCACAACGCTCTCCATTCGAACCTACAATCAGCTTATTGACTTTTTTGCCGCCAACAACCTTGACCGCAGCAGAATACGGGCATTTTTCACAATGGTTGAAAAAAGAAAAGCAATGCATCGTGATATCATTGCCCGGTACGGTGATGCTCCCGGTTTTCTCCGCCAGACCATTCCTTATAATTCAGAAGTCGAGAAAATGGGCGTCTACCGTGCCCCGCTGACAGCCGTAAAGCCAAACAGCATTGCGGCAAAGGCATACAAGGGGCTTTTTGAAGAGCTCATGGGAGAAAAAGGTCTGTAACCCATAACGACCATGAACATCCGTACCCTCATCCATTTTCTTAAATGGCTGGTTCCTGCACTCGCTCTGCTCTATCTCCCGCTGGCGTACCTGCTGTTCTTCCAGAACATCCGTGATCTTGACGACATCAAGATACAGGGAAGGGCAAGAATCATTCTCAGCTACGACCCATCAACTATCTTATCTATCGCGGAACCCCCATGGGCTTCAGCTATGAAGCGGCTGAACACTTCTGCAGATATCTGGGAGTTGACATGGATGTTGTTCTGGCTGAAGACATCAACCAGCAACTTCCGGCCCTGAAATACGGAAAGGGTGATATTGTTGCCCACAACCTTACCATTACCCCTCAACGAACGGCAATTGTCTCGTTTTCAAGCCCTCTGGACTATACGGAGCAGGTACTCATCCAGAGAAAGCCCCGGCCTGCCGCCAAAGGGGAACGGGCGCCCCGTCTCCTCCTCTCTGCTGAAGAGCTTGAAGGAAAAACTGTTTCCGTGCGAAGGGGGTCTGCCTATTATTCACAGCTGCTGAAACTGAAGAATAATCAAGCCATAGCGCTGAGTATTGAAACCGTTCCGGGAGTGACCAGCACAAGCCAGCTGATCCGCGATGTTGCAACAGGCGCCATTGACTACACCGTGGCTGACCGCGATATTGCCGAAGCTCACAGAACGCTCTATCCGAATCTTGATTTCACCACAACCATCAGCCCCCGTCAACCGCTTGCCTGGGCTGTCGGAAAACGATCGCCACAGCTGGAAAGCGAACTCAACAAGTGGCTTTCCCGAGCTGACACCAAACTGCATTTGAGGATTCTGCATGCAAAATACTATGACCGGCAATACACATTCAGACGCAGAACCCTGCGTGCGTTCCATTCCGAGAAAGCCGGAATGATATCCGTCTATGATAACCTCATCAGAAGCTATGCCGCAAAAATAGGCTGGGACTGGCGAATGCTTGCATCCCTGATGTATGAGGAGTCACAGTTTGATGCAAATGCCGTATCATGGGCCGGAGCAACAGGGTTGATGCAACTCATGCCGGCCACTGCCGGTATGTTCAAAATCACAAACCTGTTTGACCCCGAATCAAACATACGGGCAGGCACGCGCTACCTGAAAATGCTGCATAAGGAATGGAAGGATATTCCCGATCCGGAAACAAGGCTGAAATTCATACTCGCGTCGTACAATGTTGGTCCGGGGCATGTGAGAGATGCACAGGCTCTGGCGCTCAAATTCAAGAAAGACCCGCATCTATGGGAGGATAATGTCGAGCACTATCTCAGGCTCAAATCAAAGTCTAAGTACTACCGGGACAAAGTCACCCGATATGGCTACTGCAACGGAATCATGCCTGTTGAGTACACAAAAAACATTCTTGCCCGCTACAACCTCTACCAGCAGGCGATACCTCTCTGAAGCATCACTCAAAAACCACGGTCACGCCGTTATCCTCAAGACGGACCTTCAACCAGGCTGTGATTTTTTTCTTTTCAGCAGGAGCGATGTTCCGGGAGGTTGTCATATGCACAAAGGCCACCTTCTGCGGGCTGCCCGGCTGCTTGGCCGCAAAGCGGTATGATTCACCATACAGGCATGCAGTCACCTGGGGAAACAGCGGCTGCATTTCCTTCAGAAGCACCCTGCCGGTATAGCTCCTTGTCCGAAGGCTGTCTTCACGCCGGGCGTTATCCTGAAGAGCAAGAGAGAGGCGGTTCACCTCAGCTTTCATTTGGTCGCTTTCAGTGATTTTAGCCGTTATTTCGGAAGAAAAATCCGAGAATGATATCCCCTGCTCGAAAGTGATTGTTGCTTTCTCAAGCCCGAACTCGACCGCGCGCTTTTTGATGCCAGATTTGTCTTCATCTGTGAGTTTCCTGCCGCCATAAACAAGCGTAATGATTTTGCTGTCGGCATCAATGTCATGACGCAGAAGATACTCCCCGTTATAGAGGCTGACACTTCGGGCCAGTTTCCCCGCGTTTTCCGTAAATCTCTCTTTCTGGACAAGCAGGTATCCGAAATAGATGCTTGGAATCAGGGTGAAAAGAATGACGATGGTGATCCAGCGGTTGATGACTGCACGACGGTCTTCATTGATGCTGCTTCTGAGCGGGAACTTCATCACCTGTGAAAATGCTACGGTGGACAGGGCGATGAAGACGGTATTGATGGTGAAGAGGTAGAGGGCCCCGAAGAAAAAAAAAGAACTGCCCGGTCGCAAGACCGTACCCGGCGGTACAGAGCGGGGGCATCAGCGCTGTGGCAATGGCCACGCCGGGAACAACATTGCCCTTGAGCTTTGTTGTCAGTGAAAGCGTTCCCGCAAGACCTCCAAAAAGAGCGATCATGACATCGTAAATGGTAGGGCTGGTGCGGGCAAGAAGTTCAGAGTGTGCAATCGAGACCGGACTGATTGCGAAATAGATGGTTGAAGCGGCAAGACTGGCAAAAACCGCAAACGAGTAATTCTTGAAGGCCTTGCGGAGCAGAGGAAAATTGTAGGTGGCAATACTGTACCCCATGCCGTTGATGGGCCCATCAGAGGCGAAATGAGCATGGCGCCGATAATGACAGCTGTGGAATTGATGTTGAGCCCCACGGATGCAAGAAGTATTGCAAAAATCAGGATCCAGAGGCGGCTCCCCCTGAACTCGATATCACTCTCCACCGCCTTATGAATGGCGTCAAATTTCTCGCATCATTGTGGATGCTCAGGGAACTCAGAAGAAGCCTTATGAGATTGGTATTGGTCGGCATTACGGTATGAAGAGAAGAGGGTTGAACCAGCCAGGGAGAACATGCGGCATTATATTAATTTACGAATATAAACACATCCCGCATCGTCAATCATAGCCTGTAGCGGCAACAGGCTAAAAAAAGAGTGGACCGGATTGAATTTGTTTGGATGATCCAGCAATAATTGCCATCATATCTTCCTTTCTAATAGCCCAAAAGATCTGTCAAGCTGATGAAGCCGCCAGATTGCCGCCGTCTTGCTCCATGAGTGCCTATTCTTCAGTGACACGCCCATGAAAGGTCTTGCTGCAACAGTCTCACGATTTCTTCTCGTCCTTTCCGCCATAGGCGCATTGGGATTTCTTGCCTTGGCTACATAGTCTCTTTTCATGCCGCCCCGCCTGTACAGTCCGATGTCATCATTGTGCTCGGAGGAGACAGCGGCCGACGGGTAAAGCATGGAGCCGCTCTCTACAAAGAGGGATATGGAGCACGCGTTGTCCTTACAGGCATTGACAGGCGTTTTTACCGCAAAGGCCATCTGAACTGGCGGGAGCGGAGAATGAAAGCGCTCGGCGTACCGCTCAACGCCGTTCTGGTTGACACACGCTCAGAAACAACATGGGACGAAGCAGTCAACAGTTCCGCCTGATGAAACAACGGGGGTGGCGGACAGCTCTTGTTGTCAGTGATCCCCCCATATGCTGCGACTGCAGAAAACCTGGGAAGCCGCATTCGAAGGAACGGACCAGACCTTTGTCCTTACTGCCACAAAACCCGGGTGGTGGGATCCTATACTCTGGTGGAGAAACCCGATAAGCTACCGGTTTGTGATCAGCGAAGTGAAAAAGAATCTCTTTTACGCCGTTATGTACTATTGAAAAGAAAAAGCCGCCCTTTGTTGGCGGCTTTTTCTTTTCAACTCAACTCTCTTGTCTGAAATTCTCTGGCAATCAGAAGGTAAAGAGCTTGATTCCAGCTTCGTTCATTGCGGCTGCAACAACTGGAGCTTTGCCACACTGACGCCTTTGATGAGATCCTTCGGCGTTTTTACCGGTGTTTGGAAGGTAGAGCGGGCAAAGCTCGACTTTCACGCCCTGGGCAATAAGACCGGCAAGAAGCATCTGGGTGACTTGTCAAGCGGCTTGAATGAGGTCTGAGGGCTTTTGGTAAGAGCAAGCTCTCCGGCAGGGCCGCAGAGAAGAATCTGCACGCTTTTTCCCTGTTTCAGGGTCTGGGTTGAAAGCACCATTGCCATCATCTGCGTCATCGGATCAGCATCGGTAACAACAACAAAAAGACCTTTGGTTTCTGCAACTGCCTGGGCAGGAGCTTTTGCATCGGCGGAAGAGGCCTGCAAAGGCGAAAGTGAAGCCAGCACGAGAGCCAGCATTGCTACGGTTCTGGTAAATACGCTCATAGGTCTATTCTCCTGTCTTTTTAACTATAGGTTTCTGTCAATTGTAAAGGCCACACCACAACTCTGGCCTACCCTCTGCAACTCCTGCAGAAGTAAATCAAGATACAAAAACCACAGCATGCAACAACCTTAACAATTATTAAAAGAAGGGTTTACGCAGAAGAAAGGGCGAAATCCATTCACACACCATGAAGAATGTCGCAGAGCCTGAAAGCCTGATTGTTGTTTTTTTGACGGCCTCTTCAAAAACACTCGCCTCTCCCCTTACTTCAAGCAGGGCGCGGGCCCGGGTAATGCCGGTATAGAGGAGTTCCCGGGTAAGCAACGGGCTGCCGGCCTCAGGAAGAATCATGAGAACATGGTCAAACTCCGACCCCTGACTTTTATGAATGGTCATGGCATATGCAGTTTCATGCGACGGCAGCCTCTCGGGAGCAATTGTCCGAAGTGAACCGTCAGCCCTCATGAACGCAACCCGCATCCGGCCCGGGTGAAGAGCATCTTCAACCACTATGCCGGTATCACCATTGAAAAGATTGAGGCTGTAGTCATTGGCGCTGAGCATGACGGGCCGGCCGGGATAAAAATCCTCAACCGGATCAATGAGGCCGGCCTGCAGGAGAATTTCCTCAACCAGCCGGTTGAGTTTCATGACTCCCGTTACCCCGGGCCCTTCGCGCAATGCCGCAAGAATACGGAAGCCTTCGAAGTGACGAAGCGCCCCGGCGGGTGTTTCTGCTTCAAGATAGGGCCGGTACCCCTCAACGATGCACTCCTTGAGTTCCTCGCGGAACGCCATTTCTCCGGGTACGGGCAAAAGGCTGATGCCGGAAACCGAGATATCCATAAGAAGGGCCAGGGCGGAGGCTGCGTTCCCCGCATTGACAGCCATGCTCAGGCGCCCCAAAGCGCTTTCACCGCTGAACCGGTAGCTTTTGTCAAGCGTGATGACAGAGGCTCCTATCGGAGAGTCGGGCTCGCGGGCGGCTGCAGAACAGATATCGCCGAGCACCGCCCCGGACTCCACCGAAGCCAGCTGGTACTGGTCGCCAAGAAGGATAAGCGAAGCTTCAGGACGCATTGCCGATACAAGAGCGGCCATGAGGGGAAGAGCAATCATTGAGACCTCATCAACAACAAGTATGTCGAGAGGAAGCGGGTTTCGGGCGTTGTGCCGGAATCGTGTCGACCCCTGGATGGTGCCGAGAAGTCTGTGGATGGTGGAGACGGCTCCGGCCTCCCCGGACATCGCCTTGAGAGATGACTGAAGTCGTGCTGCCGCTTTGCCGGTTGGCGCACAGAGGGCAATCCTTTTTTTCCGGCCTCCCTCCTGCTGACGGAGAATGGAGAGGATTCTTCCAACGGTTGCTGTTTTGCCGGTTCCGGGACCTCCTGCTATGATGGTCAGTTTCCCTGTAAGAGCCGCAATGACAGCCCGTTCCTGCATCCCCCCCGCTTCAAGTTCTCCCATAGTGCGGAGTGAAGACAGAGCATCAGAAGCGGCTGTTTCTGGTGCCCTATGCCCGGCCATCTTCAGAAGCCGCGCTGCAAGGTCATGCTCAAGTTTCCAGTACCGGTAGAGATAGAGCCGCCCTTTTTCATCAAGAACAAGCGGACCCGTTGCTCCTGGAGCCACAGCCGCTCCGGAGTCATATAAAAGAGAGCGAAGAGCCCTCATCGAAGGCATGGCAATCCTGTTCCCCTGATACTCCACCATTGTTTCATGAATGGAGGCGAGATCAAAACAGACATCACCCGATGCTGCGCTCCGGGCTGCCATTGAAACCGCAAGACGGAGGGGTAAGGAATCGCATGTATCTCTGCCAATAAGACGAAGGATAAACCGCGAGAAATAAGCGTCCGGTGCGCGCTCTTCATAGATGAGCATCATTGAATCAGCCTCCGGTTTCAATGAGGATTTCCGTCAGGGAATTGACAAGCTCTTCTGAGGGTCTGGCCCGATAGAACCCCCGACTCTCGCCTGAAGACTCATCAACACCTCGTAAAAAAACATAGATGACGCCTCCGAAGTGTGTCGGATAACGATAATCAGGAATCCGGACGCTGAGATACCTGTGAAGAGCAACAGTATAGAGCAGATACTGAAGATCATAATGATGAAAGCCCATAACCGTCTCCATCCTCTCTTTCGTGTAGGAGTCCAGGGACTCCCCAAGATAGTTCGACTTCCAGTCAAGCAGCCAGTAGCGGCCACCGGCCTGAAACACCATGTCAATGTATCCGATCAGCATGCCTCGCACTGGTGCAAAATCGAGTTGGGCGGGATGAAGAGCTGTTCGGGCAAGCGAGGAGAGATGGTCGGGTGTAAGAAAACGCAGAGGGAAGAAAAACTCCATCTCGGTTACCCACTCCCCGGGCTTCAGATCTGAAAGGGTGAAGGAAGATCCGTCCTCCATGCCCAGAGAAACGGAGAGAACAGTGCGAACCATTGAGGAAATGACAGGGAGCCACTTTTGATGATATCCGGAACGCTCCAGCGCGTTTTTTTATCCCCTCCTCCGTACTGTCGTCAAAAGGACGGCTGAAGTCAAGAGTCTCAAAAATCGAATGCATGAAAATACCGGCCTGTGCGCCTCCGGGAAAAGTGACTATTGAGGGCCGGGATGCTTTGCCCCATCCGCACATTCCGCTGCATTTCATCACGGTCCGGCAATTCGGGGTGAGCATAACTCCCCCGTGTAAAAAAACTGAAGCTGCAATCCGCCAGGACCGGTCAATCCTGCCCGTAAAAAACTTTCCTGACGCCTCTCCGTTCTCCCGACGGAACGCCTCATGAATGCAGCCGGATGAACAGATGCGCAAGGCA